>OCVV011359866.1_pt1 | contig 75571 bp, 67 predicted proteins | sample 1539721 | NCBI WGS metagenome assembly OCVV01 (sample SAMN02144230, study PRJEB22623) | gut metagenome | biome: sheep rumen | host: Ovis aries | place: New Zealand
AATTCAGATTTCAAGAAAGACGGATTTGGCAGCAGGCAGATATGGAAGAGGTGTCATTCATGAATGAGTATAAACCGCCATTTCACATGACGGATAAGATAACCAATCTTGTGGGAGATATCAGCGAGCAGATCGGCAGGATCAAAGTGCTCTCGCATGGCAATCTGAATCCGGCATTAGCACAAGGAGTTATCGAAATGACAATTCCCGACAAGCCTAACAGCCGAAATCAGAGGTACAGGAGAAAGCAACTTGATCGGTGACCGACCAAGATAAGCGACCAAGATTCCGACCAAGTTAACGGTATACTGGGCCTAGAACTTGAATAACTCCTTAGAGGGCATGAATCCTGAGTGGGATTTTGGGAATATGACAGAAACGGGTAGTATGAAAATATTTTCACAGTATAAAGGTTTGGGAAGAGGGAACTTCATCCTTTTCGTTGGAAAGATCGTAACGAATCTTGGCGCAATGATATGGCCAATGATGACATTGATACTAAATAGGAAGCTGGGACTTGATGCAACGCAGACAGCACTGTTTTTTATAATAACCGGATTTATGTTTTTACCTGCAAATATATGGGGCGGACAGCTTGCAGACAGATTCAGCAAAAAAAAGATAATCATATTGTGTGACGTCGTTTCGATTGTATCGTTTGTAATAAGCGGTTTTCTCCCACTCACTTTGTATACGCTATGTGTGACCCTGACAGGTGCTTTTTTTCAGACACTTGAAGGACCTGTATATCAGGCTATGGTGGCAGATATCACTCCATCAGATAAAAGAGAACAAGCATTTTCACTGCTTTACATGGGCGGGAACATTGGACTGATACTGTCGCCAACCATTGCAGGAATACTTTTTAATCATTATCTCTGGCTCTGCTTTGTAATAAGTGGAGTGTCTATATCGGTATCAACAGTCCTGATCGCTTTCTTTATCAAGGATACAACGGAACGAATAAGAAAAGAATCCAGGGAAGAGGTTAAGGGGCAGGATGGGAATATTTTAAGGGTTGTAAAAAATAGTGCAACTCTGATTCTTTTTCTGATTGCCATGAGTTTTTATCAGGGGGCTTATTCCCAATTCAGTTATCTGATGCCGCTTGATATCTCAAAGGCATATCCTGAGAATGGATCCATTATTTATGGAACAGTGACCAGCCTGAACTGTATCATTGTAGTGGTACTTACACCTGTAATAACAATGGCTATGGAAAAAGTGGCTATGACAAAGAAATATCTGCTCGGAATCATCCTGCAGGCATTGAGCTTTGGAGCATTTGCGCTTTCATTTGGAGTGATTGCGGGATATTATGTCTCAATAACGCTTTTTACGCTGGGGGAGATACTGACGACGATCGTAACGGGGGCATTTCTTGCGGACAGGGTTTCAGCAAATTTTAGAGGAAGAATATATGGCATAACCAGTTTTTCAGCAGCTTTTATGACGGGGATAGTGGAGTGGAACAGCGGATGGCTGTTTGATCATTATGGTTCTGAACCGGCATGGGTTTTTTCTGTTGCAATGACGATGATCGCTGTGATTGCTTCGTTTGTTCTGGTGTTTACTGATAAGAGAGAGTACGGTGAGTTGTACAAGTGATTGCTGCAGGTTCATACACTGGTGAGCCATCTCTGCGGCACCCGTCTTTTCCAAAGGAGAGGCGGGTGCCGATTTTTGAAGATAGGAAACCTGGTCAGGTGTGACAGTGTATGAAATTCGGTTAAGTGCAGTTAGTTCTCTATTTCGATATCACCGGACTGTGTCCGTACTTTCAGAACCTTTTGACCGCTGCCGATGGTGATCTGGTTTTCGGCTCCGTTCGTCGTGCTGTATGAGGTGTCTCCGATGGTGATATCACCGGATGAGGTCGAGGGATATATCGTGTAGTTTTTTATGCTGTCATCCAAATTGACAATAAGGTCTCCGTTTTCACTGCTCAGGTCTGACTGCTCAAAGCTTACGTGTTCCATACCGATATTTCCGTTGTCTGTGGAGGCTTTCAGGACGGAGCCATGACACTTTTCCAGCGAGAGATCTCCGTTTTCACTTGTCAGTGTCAGATTTTTTACCGTGATCGTATCGTTCGGCTCGATACAAATATCACCATTGCTGGTGTCCAGGGAAACATCCTGCAGCGCTTTCAGATCGGACGGAACAGTAACCGTCAGTATTCCGCCGGTTCTGTCGGATCTGTTTCCGCTGTTACGGACAGTCAGGATGCCGTCTGCCGTTTCGGCGGTGGGAACGGCATCTTTCGGGCCTGTATAGGTCATTTTATATTCTGTTCCTGTTTCAATCTGAATGTCATCATTCTGCAGATGGATCTGAAGTCCGGTGAAGGATTCCAGTTTTTTTGTTGTCTCCGTGTTGTTTTTCCCCTGGAAGTAAAAAGAAAAGTTATGATCTGAATGTAAAAAGACAGGTTTTCCCACATGCCACAGCGTTCCCAGGATGATTGCAGCTGTGGTGGCCAGTGACATCAGGATCAGGTAGATGTTTCGTTTCTTCATGATTGATCCTCCTCTTTTCTTGTTCCGAAAATGGCTTTTATCAAGGAGTCGGAGACGACAGCCAGTGGCCAGATGATCCAGGTGATGTACCAGGCGAAGGAAAGAAAGCTCCAGATCAGATACACACATGTTACCGTCGGCCAGAAAACAGACATGATGATGCGCACGGTTTTGTTTTCATAGTAGTTTTTTCCATTGTTCTGGCTGTAATATTCGGAGGAACAGGAGCTGTTGTTCAGATTTTGAAGAGTGCGGTAACCGTTCTCACGGGAGGAGCTGACGGTCAGAATCAGAACGCCCAGACCGACCATAAAAAGTAGGATGTCAACACCCAGTCCCACAAACACACTCTGACCTGTCAGCATAGACAGAACAATCAGCGGAATGTAGCTGGTGCAGAAAAGCAGAATGGCAATCGTCCGCTGAAGAATGGACGTATCGTGCGTGCTGCGTCTCAGGTCATTGATCATCCCGGCAGTACCGTAATCAATGCTGCAGGGCTCCTTTTTCAGAAAATTCCATTTGTTCATCTGCAGGCTGCTGTAGGTATGTAATGCCACGCAGGCCGCGATGGAGATGAACAGAAAAAGCAGTCCGGATACAATGGTTTTCTGTGAACCGTTTTCCAGTGAGCCGGCCAGAATGATTCCGCAGGAACAGATGATGGCGAAAAAGGTTCCCAGCCCGTGAAACAGGCCATAACGGGCCTTATCATCAAGATAGCTCTGGGCCTCCTGAAGTGTTACCTGACGTCCGGCGGTGAAGTTTCCGGATTCATGATTCAGGATACTGCTGATGCCGAGAACGTCGCCAAGTTCATCCAGATTTCCGAATTCTGATATCACCTGCGCAACAGCTTCATTCTCCGATTTTCCCTCGTTGACCAGCTCAGTATATTTGTCCTCCATCATCTGTCCCAGTTCACACTTTGCCTTGATGACGTCCGGCGTATTCGGCAGCTTTGCAAACATCGATTCCAGATAACTGCGTATGGTGTTCATGGATTCTCCTCCCTGATAAATCTCTCTACAACAGTTTTCGTCAGGCCCCATTCCTCGCATTTTTCACGATAGTAGCGGCGCCCGGATTCAGTGATCCGGTAATAGGTGCGCCGTTTGCCGTTTTCTGCAAATCCCGGAAATGACTCAATGCAGCCTGCTTTTTCAAGACGGGTGAATGCCGAGTAGAGGGTGGTTTCCTTTATGATATAAGCATCTTCTGTCATCAGCCGGATTCTTCTGGATATTTCATATCCGTAAGACGGACCGTCCAGCAGCAGGCACAGTATGATTGTGTCATTGCATCCGCGGATGACATCACTGCTGATTCCCATGGCATCTCCTTTCTGTCAGGTCTTGGAATATTCGCCTGTCGTACTACGGCTAACATGCTACGACAGATGAAGTATATCTGACAAACTGAATGTACTACGACAGCCGAAGTATGTCAAGAGAAAGAATCGGCCATCTTTGTCAAAATACGAGCTGCACCAGCAGCATATACACAATGGTTCCGCCCGCGATGGACAGAAGCATATTCTTTTTCCACAGGTGAAGCCCTGCTGTGACGGCAATGGCAAGCAATTCCGGAAGACCATGCGTCCCGGTGAGAATGGAAACATTCTTCAGGCAGTAGACGACAAGCATGCCAAACACAGCGCATGGCAGGGCTTTTCCCAGATACACGATGTACTTCGGGGTCGGTTTCTTCGAAGAAAAAATCAGGAACGGGAGGAATCTTGTAAGCATCGTGCCAAGGACACAGATGGCGATTGTGATGATCTGCTGGGGAATGGTCATCGGACTCATTGTATCTCTGCCTCCGGATAGGATTGTTCGATCGGTTTTCTGAAGATGGTCAGAAGAATCAGGATTGTCACCATTGCCGGAACCATGAAGGATTTGGCACCGAACAGGACAAGGCATGCAGCGGTTGCACCGATGCCGATCAGACCGGTATATTTTTTCTTCTCTTTCATCCACTGGTTCATGAAGATCGTTACAAACATGGCGGTCATCACAAAGTCAAGTCCTTTTGTGTTGAATTTTAGAAAGGATCCGATGAGGCCGCCGATGGTGGCGCCGGAAACCCAGTAGAGCTGATTCAGAAGTGTGACAAAAAACATGAACCAGCCACGGTCAACCCCCTCCGGAATGTCTGCCGAATAGTTGATCGAGAAGGTCTCATCGCACATGCCGAAGATCAGATAGAACTTTTTCCATCCCATGCCACGGAACCGGTCGAGCATGGCAATTCCGTAGAATAGATGTCTCGACTGCACCAGAAGCGTCACAGCGAGGGCTGAAAGAGGGGCGAAAGGGGACATCAGCATCGTCACGACAATCAATTCGAGAGAGCCGCCATAGATCAGCAGGCTCATCAACATGGGATAGATGAAAGAAAAGCCGTTGACATTCATCAGGATTCCATAGGCAAGCGCGAGAAACCAGAATCCTGCGAAGATGGGGATGGTGTATGGAAATGCGGCTTTCAGGGCTTTGGTTTTCATAAAAATAATCCTTTCAATCGCAGATCATTGCCTGCAATGAAAGAGTATAGCACCGAAGGCATTCAAAACAACAGGATGAATGATTTTGCACCTCGCTGCGGCAGGGTGCTTTTCTTTGCCAGGACTGCCCGCGTGATGTATCATAGAGACTGAACGAGTTTGTTTTTTGAGAAATGGAGCAGCGCATGCCAGTTGAGAATCAGACGAAAAGACGGGTGCCGAGGCGGATCGCGCAGGCAGTAATTGGTTCCTTGAAGGGCGGTGTCGTCCCCCGGGTCGGTCTGCCTTATATCACGGTTGGACGGAAGGCGGAGATTGACGCGCTGCTCTCGGATGTGGATGTGATTTCGGAGGGTGGGGCGTCTTTCCGGTTTATTGTCGGGCGCTACGGAAGCGGAAAGAGCTTTCTGCTGCAGACGATCCGGAATTATGTCATGGACAGGAACTTTGTGGTGATGGATGCGGACCTGTCCCCGGAGCGGAAGCTGACCGGGACGAAGGGACAGGGACTGGGTACATACCGTGAGCTGATCGGGAATCTGGCAACCAGGACGAAGCCGGAGGGCGGTGCCCTGTCACTGGTGCTGGACAGGTGGATTTCAGGGATCCAGATGCAGGTGCAGGAAGAAATGAGAGGGGCTGCTTCGTCTGCCCAGTCGGTGCCGGAGGAGATGAGAGGGGCGGCTTCTTCCATCCAGCCGGTACCGGGGATCATGGAGGGCATGGATTCCTTCAGCTCATCGGCATTCAGCGGGCGCGTGGCGGAGAAGATCAGTCTGGTGGTGAATTCGATCAGCGGGATGGTTCACGGGTTTGATTTTGCAAGGCTGCTGACGCTGTACTTCGAGGCAGAGCAGAACGGAGACGACGCACAGAAGGCGAAGGTTCTCAAGTGGTTCCGAGGGGAGTACCCGACACGGACGGAGGCCAGGCAGGATCTGGGGGTGAATGTCATCATCACAGACGAGGACTGGTACGATTACCTGAAGCTGTTCGCGTTTTTCTTCCGGCAGGCCGGTTACCAGGGACTGATGGTCTTTGTCGATGAACTTGTGAACATCTACAAGATCCCGAATTCGGTCGCACGCAACAACAACTACGAGAAGATTCTGACGATGTACAATGACGCGCTCCAGGGAAAAGCGCACTATATCGGGATGCTGATGTCCGGTACGCCGCAGTGCATCGAGGATACGCGCCGCGGTGTCTACAGCTATGAGGCACTCCGCTCTCGTCTGCAGGAGGGCAGGTTTTCGGTGGAGGGCGCCCGGGATATGATGGCGCCGGTCATCCGTCTGGAGCCGCTTTCCCCGGAGGAAATGCTTGTCCTGACGGAAAAGCTGACGGATATGCATGCGGGGCTTTACGGGTATGGAAGCCGCATCCGGCAGGAGGAGCGGGTGCAGTTTATTCAGATGGAGTACAGCCGGGTCGGAGCAGATTCGCACATCACGCCCCGCGAGATCATCCGGGATTTCATCGAGCTTCTGGATATTCTGTATCAGCACCCGGAGAAGACCGCTGGAGAGCTGCTGAAGGGCCAGGCCTTCGGGGATATGCCGACAGGCGCACAGGCCGCGGAAAGAGGCGCCGTGGGCAATTCGTTCGTCAAGCCGGAGAATACCGACAGAGAGGATGCGGACGAGCTGGCGACATTTACGCTGTAAGGACAGGCTATGGATATCTTTGACCGCTATGCACCGTTCATACAGGATTTTATCTACGAGAATCGATGGGAGAATCTGCGGGCAATCCAGGTTGCGGCAGGGGAGGCCATCTTCAACACCGACCAGAACGTTCTGCTCTGTGCCTCAACGGCCTCTGGAAAGACGGAGGCCGCCTTCTTCCCGATTCTGACGCTGTTTTCGGAGGATGAGCCAAGGTCGGTTGGATGCATCTACGTCGCACCGCTTAAGGCGCTGATCAATGATCAGTTTTTGAGGCTGAACGATCTGTGCAGGGATGCACAGGTCCCGGTCTGGCACTGGCATGGAGATGTGTCGGCTTCAGAGAAGAAACGACTGATGAAAAAGCCATCCGGGATTCTTCAGATCACACCGGAGTCTCTGGAAGCGCTTCTGATGCACAAGCATGCGGATATACCGAGTCTGTTCGGCGACCTTCGGTTTGTTGTGATCGATGAAATTCATTCCATGCTGCGGGGTGACCGCGGCGGACAGACCTTGTGTCTGATTGAACGGCTGTCACGTCTTGCAGGTGTCCGGCCACGGCGAATCGGTTTGTCAGCGACCATCGGCGATACGAAAAAAGCCGGAGCATTTCTGTCCGCCGGTTCCGGCAGGGGCTGTGTGATCCCGAGAATTGAAACGAAAGGGGTGCAGTGGCGGCTGTCGATGGAACACTTTTATAACAGTGCCCCGCAGGCAGACGAGGCATGGTATATCGGGACAGACACCATGATTCCTGGAACTGTACAATCAGCAAGCCTGACCGCCGTACCGTCAGGCCGTCAGGAGCTGAACAGATCATCTGCCGCACCGGCAGACCGTCAGGAGCTGAGCAGTCCATCCGCCGCACCGGCAGGCCGCCAGGAGCAGGTTAAGCCGTCTGCTGCCATGCCAGAAAACGGGCAGGAGCGGGACAGTCTATTCGCTTTGCAGGTGGGCAGGCAGCAGGACACAGCTGCATCACACCTGGGTGCTATAAAGAAAGAACCGACACCGGAGATCCTGGCGCCGCGCTGCGAGGCGACAGACAAAGCACCATATGCGGCGGACCCGGGCTGCGGGTATATCTTCGAGCATACACGGGGCAAAAAGTGCCTGGTCTTCACAAATTCGCGCGAGGAGTGCGAGGCTGTCACGACAACGCTCCGTCAGTACTGCGAGAAAAATCATGAGCCGGACCGCTTTCTGATCCACCATGGAAACCTCGCGACCTCCTTCCGCCAGAGTGCGGAGGAGCAGATGAAGGATGACGACAACCGCATGACGATCTGCACAACCTCGACGCTGGAGCTCGGGATCGACATTGGTCGGCTGGAGCGCGCTTTTCAGGTAGAGGCGCCCTTCACGGTATCGTCATTTCTGCAGCGGATGGGCCGGACAGGCAGGCGTGGGGAGCCCTGCGAGATGTGGTTTGTCATGCGCGAGGAACATGCGGAGCCCCGTGACCTGTTTCCGGACACGATTCCCTGGTCCCTGATTCAGGGGATTGCGCTGGTGCAGCTGTATCTGGAGGAGCGCTGGGTCGAGCCGCCGAGAGACGGCCGTCTGCCCTACAGCCTGCTCTATCACCAGACGATGTCGACGCTCGCCTCCTGCGGGGAAATGACGCCGCAGGAGCTCGCCTCCCGCGTCCTGACGCTGGCTTATTTCCACAATATCACAGCAGAAGACTACAAAGTGCTGCTGCATCATCTGCTGGAGACGGACCAGATCCAGTGGACAGAAGAGGGCGGGCTGATTGTCGGACTGGCCGGGGAACGGATCACAAACTCGTTCAAGTTCTACGCTGTGTTTCAGGAGAACGAGGAGTACAGTGTCCGCTGCGAGTCGGAGGAGATCGGAACCATCGTGAAGCCGCCGCCAGTGGGGGAGCGGATTGCAATCGCCGGTCATGTGTGGGTCTGTGAGGAGGTTGACCGGGTGCATCACCAGGTCTACGTCCACATGATCAAGGGCAATGTGCCGGCCTATTTCGGGGATGAGCCGGGAGACATCCATACAAGGATTCTGGAGCGAATGGCGCAGGTACTGCGCGAGAATACGGATTATCCCTACTTGAGGAAACATGCGAGAGCACGTCTTCTCACAGCCAGGAGGGCGGCAGCGGCCTCCGGGATGAATGACAGGCCGCTGATCTGTCTCGGTGAGCGGATGTACTGCCTGTTTCCATGGCTTGGAAGCTATGCATTTCTGGCGCTGGAACGGCTGCTGCGGCTTCGGTGTGCCGACAGGCTCGGGCTGAAGGGGTTCAACTCTGTCAGACCGTATTTTATCCAGTTTACCCTCGGGGTCAGCGAAGCGGAGTTCTTCCGGATTCTGGGGGAGGAGGCAGAAAAGCCATTTGACCCGATGGAGCTGCTTTACCCGAAGGAGGTACCGGTGTTTGACAAGTATGACGACCTGCTTCCGGAGGAACTTGTCCGGAAGGGCTTTGCGTATGGAGTCCTGGACATCGAAGGCATGAAGAAGCGGGTCCGGGAATGGGCAGATCGATACGGACAGGAAGCTTGAGCAGATGAAGTCCGATTCTGTGAGAGCGTGAGAAATATGAAGGAAACAAGATGGAAAGGAGATGCCTGACATGATTGATTATTCAGAAGGATCCGGGAAGCTTTATCACATCCAGGTGGCGCCGGGGGAGGTCGGGAAGTATGTCATTCTCCCTGGGGATCCAAAACGGTGCGAGAAGATCGCGCGTCACTTTGACGACGCGAAGCTGATTGCGGACAATCGTGAATTCACCACCTACACAGGGACACTCGACGGGGTGAAGGTTTCTGTCACATCGACCGGAATCGGAGGCCCCTCCGCCGCGATTGCGATGGAAGAGCTGAAGAGGTGCGGTGCAGATACCTTTATCCGTGTCGGCACCTGCGGCGGCATGGCGCTGGATGTCAAGGGAGGGGACCTGGTCATCGCGACCGGTGCGATCCGTGCGGAGGGCACCAGCCGGGAGTATGCGCCGATCGAGTTTCCGGCAGTAGCAGACTTCGATGTTGTTTGTGCACTGACACAGGCGGCGCAGAAGCTGAGCAGGCACTACCACACGGGTGTCGTTCAGTGCAAGGACTCCTTCTATGGTCAGCATGAACCGGAGGTAAAGCCAGTGGGCTATGACCTGCTCAACAAGTGGAATGCCTGGCTGAAGCTCGGGACACTGGCCTCGGAAATGGAGTCTGCAGCGCTCTTCATCGTGGCGTCTGCGCTCCATGTCCGGGTTGGGACGGTGCTGCTTGCGATCGCGAATCAGGAGCGTGCAAAGGCAGGACTGGACAATGAGCAGGTCCACGATACGGAAGGAGCGATCGACACTGCCATCGAAGCGGTCCGGATTCTGATTGCACGTGACAATGCCTGACGGGAGAGACTGACTTTGCCCGGAAGGGCTGTTTGATCTGTGACGATCGGAGTGAGCGGGCATGGCAGGCGCGAAGGCAGTCCGTGGAGGACACCACACCGCAGGACATGTCCGCGTGATGCGACAGGAGGAAGAGATTATGACAGAGCAGGAGGTCCGGGATATCTGCAGGCTGGCGGTCCGTATGCGGGAGCGGGCGTATACGCCCTACTCGCATTTCCGGGTCGGAGCGGCGCTGCTTGGAGTGAGCGGGCGGGTCTACACGGGCTGCAACATCGAGAACGCATCCTATCCGGTTTCGGTCTGTGCGGAGCGGACAGCGCTGTTCAAGGCCGTCTCAGAAGGAGAGCGCGAATTTCAGGCACTCGCCATCGCCGGCGGACCGGAGGGCGGGGCGCTTCAATACTGCGCGCCCTGCGGTGTCTGCAGGCAGGCGTTTCAGGAATTCTGCCCGCCGCATTTCCCGATCTACCTGGCAAAGTCCGAGACAGACTTTCGACGGTATGAACTTCAGGAGCTGCTGCCGGAAGCGTTTGGAGGCGGCAACCTGCGGGGAAACTGAACCTGTGAATCCGGGCCGGCACCGGGGAAAGGTATGCAGTGCGCGACGCTTCAGCACAGCAGAGCTGCCGCGAGGCAGTCTGGAAAGCGCAGCGTGATGCCGTTCGTGCGGCTCCTGCCTGAGGAGACTGTGGACGCATTCGGGGATGGCGAGACAATCAGGAAGGGTGAGACATGACATCAGATCTGGGGCGATACTATGTCCAGCATTATTTTAACCTGGCAAATTTCGGGAAGTATCTGATTGTGGCAATCATCGGGCTTGCGGCCGTCATGGCCGTCATGCTGACGATTGCCTGGCAGCAGAGACAGGCGACCGAGAGAAGCATCCGGGAACATTTTTCGTATGACCGGGAGGCGTATGCGCATGACGTCCGCTACCGGGAGTCGGTCAACAGCCGCATCTACAGCCGGAGGAGGGCAGCTGCCCACAGGGGGATCAGCATCATTGAGAGTTTTTACGAGCTTGTGTTTTCAAGCACATCGATCCTGCTGTTTCTGAGCCTTTACAACATTGTGGACTGGCATATGCCGCAGGTCTGGGCAGTCTGGGACAAGTACAAGGACCTGATACTTGTCATTTTCCTGATGTTTTCGGTGCTTTTCGCAAACATCCTTGACCGCTTTCTTGTGCAGCTGCCGCATCTGTCGGATGAAGACAAGGGAGCCCTGAGACTGGTCAGCAACCTCTATATCATCCTGATTCTGCTGTACATCAAGTTCATCTATGAGGATGCCAACTACGACTCGATGATCATCTACTTCATCAGCCTGTCACTGGGCCGGTTCATTTACTTTGACTTTTCGTGGCAGGATTTTACAAAAACGGTTTCCGGCGTGCTATCCAAGCTTCCGGTCATGCTGCTCCTTCTGGCCTACTCGGCGTTCATGTGCTGGTACGGATTCAGGGTGGACTTTTTGCTGACTTCAAATGGTGTGCTTGTGAGCACCCTGATTGCGCACCTTTTCATGGATCTCTCGATCTTTATCCTCGAGAAAATGCAGCTGCTGAAGCTGTTTCTCTGAGCGGCAGGGAGCTGTAAAGTGCGGCGCACTGTGCCGCCGTGTGGTTGCCGCAGGTTGTCCTGAATGATAAGATAGAGGCAGGATACACCGATACACCGTGGGATGAGGGGCCTGCGGAGGAAAGCTGTTAAGGGGAAGATGGCATGAGGGGGAAGAGATGGACGCTGCTTTTTGCTGCATGCGCGGCGGGTACGGCGCTTCTGGCATATCCGGCATCGGCAGTGACGGTGAAGTGGGAAGACCTGACGAATGCACAGCAGAAGGCGGCTTATCAAAGTCTTGAATCTGAGAATGAGAGCCTGCGCGCGCAGCTGAAGGAGCTGCAGGCGCAGACTGATACAGGAAGCAGTACAGCGGCTTCAGGCGGTGCTGCATCAGCGGACGCATCAGACGGAAATGCAGAACCGGGGGCAGATACACAAGGGGCAGCGGGTTCCGGCAGTGGAGACGGCGCAGACAGTGGAAGCACTGCAGCAGGCAGCGGGGAAAGCGCGCAGACGCAGCGAAAGGACACAGCCACATTTCTGCAGGATATCGGGGCTTCATTTGAAAAAAGACAGGCCGAAGCCGGAACCTGCAGCGCGGACCAGATCGCCCAGATGTCCGCATCCGATTTGTGGGCATACCGCTTCCGGTGCGCGGAGGCGGAGCGGGATTTTTACGAGGCGTACAAGGGCGCCCAGCTGGAGAGCCTGAATCTCCAGTATCTCTGTGACGAGTACTGTGCGGGACTTGGAAAGCAGTACAAGGCGGAGACAGCCTGGAAAGACACGCAGGATGCGGACAAGACCAGTCAGCTGTACTCGGCAGGCTATTACAACCGTGCTTATGCGCTGGTGGAGCTTCATGACTACTACAGTCTGGAGCTGCCGGATGGCTACCAGGACCTGAAGGAGGCTGTCGACAAGATGAACGCTGCCGCAGGCGCGGAGACAAGGAACGCTTCGGCAGACAGCGCAGCGGTGAAGAAGGTGCAGGAGCTTCTGAATGCACTGGGATTCTTATGCGGGACGCCGGATGGGATCTGCGGGCGCCAGACGGTAAGCTGCATCGAGCGGTTCCAGACCATGTATGGGTTTGAGCCGGCGGACGGTCTGATTGACGACGAGCTGCTGGGTCAGATGCAGGAGATGCTGAACCGGCAGGGTGCGTGAGTGGGATATGAAAGATTGTTTCGGAAGAGAAATTGACTACCTGCGGATCTCGATTACAGACCGCTGCAATCTGAGATGCAGGTACTGTATGCCGGACGGCATGTCCGGCAAGCTGTGTCATGAGGATGTCCTGCGGTACGAGGAGTTTCTCCGGATTGTACGAGCCGCCTCAAGACTTGGAATCCGTCATCTGAAGGTGACCGGCGGAGAACCGCTGGTGCGGCGGGGCTGCCCGGCATTCATAGGCGCGCTGAAGGCGGTCGAGGGCATCCAGACGGTGACGCTGACGACGAATGGGCTCCTTCTGAGAGAGAATCTGGATGCGCTTGTGCAGGCGGGCGTGGACGGCATCAACGTGAGTCTTGACACGACAGACCCGCAGCAGTACCGGCTGATCACCGGGGACAGCGGGGCGGGCGGTGCAGAGGAGGCTTCCGCGGCGCTTCTTGAGGCAGCAAAGCGGGGGATCCGCGTCAAGGTGAATGCCGTGACGATGCCGGGGACAGATGTTCTCAGCCTGATTTCATTTGCAAGGGAGCATCCGGTGGACGTGCGTTTTATAGAAATGATGCCGATCGGGTACGGCCGGCTGTTTCCGGATTCGGATAACCGAAGGCTCATAGCCCGGCTTGCAGAGGCGTTTCCGGATCTGGAACCTGAGAGTGAGGCCGCGCTGGAGCTGCTTTGGGAGGCTGCCGGAAGGGAGAAGGCCTTTTCTTTTGCAGAGCGTCATTCTCTGGAAAGAATAACGAAGAAGCATGGGGAAGGGCCGGCGGTGTATTTCCACATCCCGGGGTATCAGGGCAGCATCGGCTTTATCAGCGCGGTGCACGGGAAGTTCTGCTCTTCCTGCAACCGGATCCGGCTGACGTCGACCGGATTTCTGAAGACCTGCCTCTGCTACGACCAGGGCGCGGATCTCAGGGCAGTGCTGAGGGACGCGGGGCCGGACAGCAGACCTGGGGCAGCGTCAGACAGCGGCAGGCGTGTGAAACAGACCGCTGGATGCGCGGAGCGGACCGCTGGCTGTACGGATCGGACCGCTGGCTGTGCGGAGCAGACCGCTGACTGCGTGGAGCCGGACAGGGATCTGCAGCTGGAGGAGGTCATGCGGGCGGCGATTCTGAAAAAACCGGCTGCCCACTGTTTTGAAACACCTGACCAGATGACGGAGCATCATGAAATGAGCCAGATTGGAGGATAACCAGACATGGAGGGAACAGTGAAGGCGGTCTGCACCAGCAGCGTGAAGGGCGTCCAGAAGGAGCCGGTGAAGGAGGCATGCCTGATTGAGGACTATGGCATCGAGAAGGATGCCCATGCCGGCAAATGGCACAGGCAGGTCAGCCTGCTTTCCTGGGAAAAGGTCCAGGAGTTCAACAAGAGCGGCGCAGGCGTGAGCGACGGGGACTTCGGGGAGAACCTGCTTGTGTCCGGGATCAATTTCAGGAGTCTTCCGGTCGGGACGCGTTTCCTGATCTGTCCGGCTGAGGAGGCTGTCCATGCGGCGGCAGACAGCCTGACTGAGGAGACTGTCCATGCAACCGACCTGAAAAACGAGGAAGCTGCCGGGGGCGCTCTCCTCGAGCTGACGCAGATTGGCAAGGCCTGTCATCATTCCTGCGAGATCAGAAAGCGTGTCGGGGTCTGCATCATGCCGACGGACGGCGTGTTTGCGAAGGTTGTCCGGGGCGGGATGGTGAAGCCGGGAGACCGTGTCCGGGTGCTTCCGCCTGACCCGGACCGGCCGTATACAGCAGCGGTGATCACGCTGAGCGACCGTGCATTTTCGGGCGTCTATGAGGACAGAAGTGGGCCGAAGGCGGCCGAAATCCTGAAGGCAGCAGGCTATGAGGTGGTCGAGACGATTCTGCTGCCGGACGACCAGAGCAGGCTTGAGCGGGAGCTTGAGCGGCTCGCCGACCAGAGACAGGTCAGCCTGGTGCTGACGACAGGGGGAACCGGGTTCTCGGAGCGGGACCGCACACCGGAGGCAACGATGGCGGTTGCGGACCGGAATGCGCAGGGAATCGCGGAAGCGATCCGGGTAAAGTCGCTGGCGGTAACCGACCATGCGATGCTGTCAAGAGGCGTGTCCGTTATCCGGAAGAAAACACTGATTGTCAACCTGCCGGGATCGGTCAAAGCGGTGCAGGAGAGTCTTGGATTTATCCTGGGGGCGCTGGACCACGGGCTGGGGATCCTGCGCGGGACTGCAGACAACTGAGAAGAGAACAGGAGAAGAGAGGATAAGATGAAGCTGATCAGGACAGTCGATGCGGAAGGTGCGGTGCTGTGCCACGATGTGACGCAGATCATTCCGGGAACATTCAAGGGTCCCGCATTCCGCAAGGGGCATGTCATTACAAAGGAAGATATCCCGGTGCTTCTGAGCATCGGGAAGGAGAATCTCTATGTCTGGGAGAAGAAGGAAGGCATGCTCCATGAAGATGAGGCGGCTGCCGTCCTGCGGGATCTGGCAATCGGCGCGCATATGAGCGCGAGCGAGCCAAAGGAAGGGAAGATCGAGCTGACGGCTGACTGTGACGGCCTGTTCAAGGTTGATTCGGGAGCGCTGCGGCTGGTCAACCGGACACCCCAGATGATGATCGCCACGCGGCATGGAAACACACCGGTCCGAAAGGGCGACAAGCTTGCCGGGACGAGGATCATCCCGCTCGTGATCGAGGAGCAGAAAATGAACGATCTGTCGGCATGTGTCCGTGAGGCAACAGGCGGCAGACCGATCCTGTCGCTTCATCCATTTGTCCATAAGAGGATCGGGATTGTGACGACAGGCTCGGAGGTATATAAGGGACGGATCAAGGATTCGTTCACGCCGATCCTCGAAAGGAAGCTCCAGGAGTACGACACGGAGGTGGTCGGGCACGAGGTCACGGATGACGATGACCGGATGACGACGGCCGCTATCCGGAAGATGGTCGGTCTCGGGGCGGACGTGGTGCTCTGCACAGGCGGCATGAGCGTCGACCCGGATGACCGGACACCGCTCGCAATCCGGAATACCGGAGCGGAAATCGTGACGTACGGTGCACCGGTTCTGCCCGGCGCAATGTTCCTGCTGTCCTATCTGCAGACAGAAGGGAATAGAACGGTGACCGTCTGCGGGCTTCCGGGCTGCGTGATGTATGCAAAGCGTACCATCTTCGATCTGATGCTGCCGCGGATTCTTGCGAATGACCGGATCACGGCGGACGAGATTGCCGCGCTCGGGGAGGGCGGACTCTGCCTGGGCTGCAGCACCTGCATCTGGCCAAACTGCGGCTTCGGCGTGTGAAATATAAGGAGGAGAAGGAGAGCGTGCAGGAGGAATACGGAAATACAGAGCCGGCGTTCACGCACTTTGATGCGCAGGGAAATGCCGTGATGGTGGATGTCTCTGGGAAGGATATCACGCTCCGGGAGGCGACAGCGGAGGGTGTCATCCGGATGTCACAGCAGTGCTTTGAGCTGGTCAGAAGCGGGGGCATGAAGAAGGGCGACGTGCTGGGCGTGGCGCGGATTGCGGGAATCATGGGTGCGAAGCGGACAGCAGAACTGATTCCGCTCTGCCACATCCTGAACCTGACGAAGGCTTCGCTGGACTTTGAGCTGATGCCGGCAGACCGTGATGCCCGCCCTGGCATCCGGGCGCTCTGCACAGTCCGGTGCAGCGGGAAAACCGGTGTCGAGATGGAGGCGCTGACCGGCGTGAGCGTTGCACTGCTCACAATCTACGACATGTGCAAGGCGGTCGACCGCAGCATGGAAATGGAACAGGTCCGGCTTGTCAGAAAATCGGGCGGAAAATCCGGACTTTTCGAAAGAGTGCCGCATGTGATAAAATCTATGTAAGTCGCACAGCGATCGGTCACAATGTTCAGAATCCTGATATGACGGCTCGGGAATTTTCCGGAAGACAGGAAAGTGCCGCGCTGCCGATTCCGGCATCCGCGGCACTTTCTGTATGTTTCAGTTGGAGGGAGTGCCGGCCGGAATTTCACCGACCGGCTGAAGTATGAAAAGTATCAAATCAGGTGAAACACTTGATTTGATGGTTCACACTATAGCGGGTCTTTGTGAAAAGCATATGATGTAATTGTGAACAAAATGTGAACACTTGCACTGCTTTCATTTGCTTGTGCGATGAAAAACAGTGTATTAATCGTTCAACAGTACACAAATTGAAAGGAGATGAATGATGGATTCTACAGTTTTGATTGTGCTTGGGGTTTTCCTTGCCGTCATTATCCTGATGCTGGTCTTCTCAAACATCCGGATCGTGCCGCAGGCAAGGGCATTTGTCATTGAACGGCTGGGGGTCTACAAGACAACCTGGAATGCAGGTCTTCATCTCAAGGTTCCGTTCATCGAACGTGTTGTCAAGAGCGTTTCGCTGAAGGAACAGGTGCTGGACTTTCCGCCTCAGCCCGTCATCACGAAGGACAATGTCACGATGCAGATCGATTCTGTCGTATTCTGCAAGGTTTTTGATCCGAAGCTGTTCTGCTATGGGGTGGAGAACCCGATGGCCGGACTCCAGAATCTTTCCGCGACGACGCTCCGGAGTATCATCGGTGACATGGAACTTGACGCGACGCTGACATCCCGTGAGATGATCAATGCCAAGATGCAGAAGGTGCTGGACGAGGCGACGGATGCCTGGGGCATCAAGGTGACCCGTGTCGAGATCAAGAACATTCAGCCGCCGAAGGAGATCGAGGAGGTCATGACGAAGCAGATGCGCGCGGAGCGCGAGCGCCGTCAGACTGTTCTGGAGGCGCAGGCGCACCAGGAGGCAGTCGTCTCCCGGGCGGAGGGTGACAAGCGGGCGAAGATCCTTGCCGCAGAGGCGGAGCGCGATGCACAGATTTCGCTTGCGGAAGGCCGTGCCAGGTCGATTCAGCTGGTCTACCAGGCAGAGGCGGACGGCCTGGAAGCCCTCAAGAATGCGAATGTTTCCGAGACTGTCCTGAAGCTGAAGAGCATTGAGGCACTGAAGAATGTTGCCGACGGACGTGCGACCAAGATCTTTATGCCGTCTGACATCTCAAATCTTGTGTCCGCGCTCGGCGTTGCCGGCGAAGCGCTCGGAATCGGGGATGCGACGAAGATTGACCACAGCGAAAAGCCGAGGCAGGCGCCAAAGGCGGATCCGTGTCTGTCCTCCGAGACCAGCGCGGAAGGCGTGCGGGCAGCGGTCACAACCCAGAAGATCAGCGCTGATCTCGAGCATCAGAGCCGCAGTGAGTCCTGAGACAGCTGCGCCAGCTGCCTGCGCCAGCGTGTGCTTCTCGGTGCTTCAGCGTGTATGGAACCCTCCCCTTGCGGGAGGGTTTTATTTGCGATAAGATGAAACGAATCGCAGACAGACGCATAAGGGAGGTGCCTGACATGAATCTGAAAGGCAGAAATTTTCTGACACTGAAGGACTTTACACCGGAGGAGATTCTTTGTTTCCTCGATCGCGCCGAGGAGCTGAAGCAGCAGAAGAAGGCGGGGATCGCGCATCAGAATCATCCGGGAAAGAACATCGCGCTGATCTTTGAGAAGACCAGCACCAGAACCAGATGCTCCTTTGAGGTTGCGGCACACGACCTTGGCATGCATGTCACCTACCTGGATCCGACAGGTTCCCAGATCGGAAAGAAGGAGTCCATCGCGGACACCGCGAGAGTCCTTGGACGCATGTACGACGGAATTGAATACAGGGGCTATGGACAGAACATCGTTGAGGAGCTTGCGAAGGACGCCGGCGTCCCGGTCTGGAATGGCCTGACAAATGAATACCATCCGACCCAGATGCTGGCGGACATGCTCACAATCCGCGAGCATTTCGGAAAACTGAAGGGGCTGAAGCTGACGTACATGGGCGATGCGCGCTACAACATGGGCAACTCTCTGATGGTTGTCTGCAGCAAGCTGGGACTGGATTTCACCGCGTGCACAAGGAAGGAATACTTCCCGAACTCAAAGCTGGTCGAGGAGTGCCAGGCATACGCGAAGGCAAGCGGGAGCACGATCACGCTGACGGAGGATGTCCAGGAAGGAACGAGCGGGGCGGATGTCATCTACACCGATGTCTGGGTCTCCATGGGCGAGCCGGACAGCGTCTGGGAGGAGAGAATCAATGCCCTTCTTCCGTACCAGGTGAACGCGAAGGCCATGGCGAATGCAAAGCCGGAAGCAGTCTTCATGCACTGCCTGCCGGCGTTCCATGACCTCAATACCGGGATCGGGAGACAGATCCACGACAAGTTCGGACTCGACGCAATGGAGGTCACAGACGAGGTCTTTGAATCGAAGCAGTCGGTCGTGTTCGACGAGGCTGAGAACCGGATGCACACCATCAAGGCTGTGATGGATCTGACGCTGTAAGCCATCGGATAATCGGTGAAGCCAGCTTCGAGGGCATACAGTGCGGGCTGGCTCCGTATGAAGAAGACCAGGCGATGGCTGCTGCGCCAGTGGAAGATCCGGACAGGAAACGTTCAGGAAGGGCAGGGCGAAAGGATGCAGGAAGACGAGGAGAAACGCAGGGAAGGACAGCTGAAATACCGGCGGGCCGCAGAGCAGACCACACTCTTTCTGTCCCTTTTTATCCTGGCGCTTGGCATCCTGTTCCTGACAAGAGACCGGGAGGAGCTGCTGAAGGAGGAGATCGTGACACTCCTGGGCATTGTTCTGAATGTCAGCCTGGCCGTGGAGTTCAGCCTCCGGGAGAAGTGGACATTCGCGGTATTTGCGATGCTGATTGCGGTGGCAGCAGGACTCGTGCTTGGAACGCAGCTGTTTGCCTGATGACAGGGCGGCCTGGGCTTTTTGAGAAGGCGGCACCTGCTGATTCACACAGAACTGCCGGGATGAGGACAGGGAGATTTTGGCTGAAGGGGGAGCGCAGGCTCATGAAGGAAAAAGTGCTTCGGGCGCTGAGGGATGAGGATGACTATGTATCCGGTCAGGTGCTCTGTGAAAAACTTGGGGTTTCCAGGACGGCTGTCTGGAAAGCGATCCAGTCTCTCCGGGAGGATGGGTATGTCATAGAAGCGGTTCCGAACAAGGGGTACCGCTTAACAGGCTGCCCGGATACGATCGCGGAGGAGGAGGTTGCGTCCAGGCTCCGGACGAAATGGATGGGAAAGAAGCTCTATTACTTTTCTACGATTGACTCCACCAACCAGTATGCGAAGAAGCTCGGCGAGGAACAGGCTCCGGACGGGACGATTGTAATCGCGGATGAGCAGACCGCCGGGAAGGGAAGGAGCGGACGTCACTGGGTGACGCCGCCGAAAAGCGCGATTGCGTTCACCATCCTGGTGCGGCCAAAGCTGCCGCCGTCCCGCATTTCCATGGTGACACTTGTCAAGGGACTCGCGGTCTGCAATGCCATCCGGCAGCTCTACAGCCTTCCGGCAGGGATCAAGTGGCCGAACGATGTCGTGATTCATGGCAGGAAGATCTGCGGTATCCTCACGGAGATGAGTGCGGAAATGGACGGCGTCCACTATGTCGTCATCGGAACCGGCATCAACGCGAACCTGACTTCATTTCCGGAGGAGATCAGGGAAATCGCGACCTCGCTGGAGCTTGAGCTGGGGCATCCCGTCGACCGCGCACAGGTGCTGTGCAGGGTCATCGAGCTGTTTGAGCAGTACTACGGGCTGTTCGAGAAGCGGGGCGATCTGACCGACCTTCAGGAGATGTACAACAAGGAGCTGCTGAATCTGAACCAGAAGGTCCGCGTGCTGGATCCGAAGGGGGCCTACACCGGGACCGCGCTTGGAATCGACCCGGAGGGCGAGCTTCTTGTGAAACGGGATGACGACGGAAAGACGGTGAAGGTCTGGTCGGGCGAGGTCTCCGTGCGGGGCATCTACGGATATGTATGATTACAGTGTCAAAGGAAACACTAGAAATATAAGGGAACAGAATGGCAGAGAATCATAAGGAAACAAAGGACACAAGGGACACTGTCCGGTCGGCGCAGCGTGCCGGAGACGGGACCGTTGTTCTGTGCGCAGCCAGCGCGTATGAAAAGAAATACTTCTTCAACAAGTCATTTGACGGCATTCCGAAGGATATCCAGGATCAGCTTCATATCATCTGTGTACTGTTCACGGAGGATATCGGGGGCATTATCCTGTTTGAGTTCGATAAGGACGGGAAACTAAGCATCCGCACGGAAGCGAAGGCGTCTGATTACAACTACGATGAGATCGGTGCCGCCCTGGAGGTCAAGGAGATTCAGAAACAGCGTCGTGACATGATGAACGGGCTGGAGCTTTACTATAAGGCAGTCGTCCTGCATCAGCCGCTCGACCTGGAGGCATGGCAGCTGGAATGAGGAAGACCCTGCAGATCGGGAGCGTCATGCTCCCCAACAACCTGATCCTTGCACCGATGGCCGGCGTCAGCGATCTGTCCTTCCGCCTTCTGTGCAAGGAGCAGGGCGCCGGACTTGTCTGCATGGAAATGATCTCCGCGAAGGCCATCTACTATGGAAACAGGCACACAGACGAGCTGATGGCCACAACCGAGGCGGAGCGCCCGGTTTCACTTCAGCTGTTTGGAAATGATCCTGAGATTATGGCCTCGATGGCGGAGCGAATCGAAGACCGGCCATTTGACCTCTTCGATATCAACATGGGCTGCCCGGTTCAGAAGGTGGTCAAAAATGGCGAGGGCAGCGCCCTGATGAACAATCCCGGGCTGGTCTACGACATTGTGAGTGCCATGGTGAAGCGCGTGCACAAGCCGGTGACGGTGAAGATCCGCAAGGGCTGGGATGAAAACCATGTGAATGTGGTTGAGATCGCAAAGATCGCAGAACAGGCCGGAGCCGCGGCCATCGCGGTACATGGCCGGACGCGGGAGCAGCTCTATTCGGGGCAGGCGGACTGGGAGATCATCCGGCAGGTGAAGGAGGCCGTTAAAATTCCGGTCATCGGCAATGGAGATGTGACAGATCCGCAGTCGGCCGAGGCGCTTGTCCGCGAGACAGGCTGTGACGGCATCATGATTGCCAGAGCGGCGCGCGGCAACCCCTGGATCTTTCACCGGATCCTGGCCTATGAGGAGACCGGAGTCGATCCCGGGCAGCCGGATATGGAGACGGTGAAGGCAGAGATCCTGAGGCATGCCAGAATGGCAGTCCGGCAGAAGGGCGAGCGGACAGCCATGAGTGAGATGCGGAAGCACATTGCATGGTACACGGCCGGCATGCCGCACTCCGCCATGCTGAGACGCGCGTCCAGCTCCATTTCCACGCTGGATGAGCTGGAAAACCTGCTTGACGGAGCGGAAAACGGGGCCGCACGGACGGGTGCGGAACACATTCGTTAAGTTGACTTTACCCTTGCATTACGCTATAATTTTGCACTGACTGTGCGGGTCCCCGGTGCAAAGGGACGGCAGATCAGATGGAAAAACCCGCCAGAGGGGCGGAAAAACATGGGTTCCGGAGAGGTGTAACGCAAGATGGCAGAGATCAAAAAGACGCGCCTGACGCAGGCAGGATTTGATAAGCTGGTGGCAGAGCTTGAAGACCTGAAGGTCAACAAGCGCAAGGAGATCGCCGACAAGATCAAGGAAGCCAGAGCGCAGGGCGATTTGTCGGAGAATGCAGAGTATGATGCGGCGAAGGACGAGCAGAGCGAGATGGAAGGCCGCATCGAAGAGATCGAGCAGATCATGAAGAACCACGAGATCGTCACCAATGTCGGCGACGGCAGGATCGGAATCGGCTGCAGAGTGCTCGTGAAAGATATCGAGATGGACGAGACGATGGAGCTGAATGTGGTCGGCTCATCCGAGGCCAACCCGCTGGAGGGCTTCATCTCGGATGACTCTCCGGTTGGGAAGGCGCTTTCCGGCAAAAAGGCAGGCGACAAGGTTGAAGTTGAGACGCCGGCAGGGGTCATCGAGTATGAGATCCTGAGCGTGGAGAGAAATCAGCAGTAAGGAATTGACGGAGGACAGGCAGAAAGTGGCGAACCAGAGACAGAACAGCGGAGAGCAGGACCTCAATCAGCTTCTGAAGATCAGGAGAGAGAAGCTGAAGACCCTGCAGGAGGAAGGAAAGGATCCGTTCCGGATCACGACCTACGACCAGACAGAGCACTCCACCGACATCAAGAATCACTTTGAGGAGATGGAAGGGAAGGAAGTGTCGATTGCCGGTCGTATGATGTCCAAGCGTGTCATGGGCAAGGCCTCTTTCTGCGATGTCCTGGACCGCTATGACAGCATTCAGGTTTATGTGGCGCGCGATCAGGTTGGCGAGGATTCCTACAAGGATTTCAAGAAGTACGATATCGGCGACATCATCGGTGTGAAGGGCACCGTGTTCCGCACGAAGATGGGCGAGATCTCGGTCCACGCAGATCAGGTTACGCTGCTCTCCAAGAACCTGGTTCCGCTGCCGGAGAAGTTCCATGGCCTTCAGGACACTGACATCCGGTACCGTCAGCGGTATCTGGACCTCATCATGAACCGGGACGTCCGGACGACATTTGAGAAGCGGTCGCAGATCATCAGGGAGATCCGCAACTTCCTCGACAAGCGTGATTTCATGGAAGTCGAAACCCCGATGCTGGTCGAGAATGCCGGCGGCGCCGCTGCTCGCCCATTTGTCACGCACTACAACGCCCTTGACGAGGATGTCAAGCTGCGCATTTCACTGGAGCTTTATCTGAAGCGTCTGATTGTCGGCGGATTTGAACGAGTCTATGAGATCGGCCGCGTCTTCCGGAATGAGGGCGTGGACACCCGTCACAACCCGGAGTTTACGCTGATGGAGCTTTATCAGGCGTACACCGATTACAATGGCATGATGGAACTGACCGAGTCCATGTTCCGCTATCTGGCGGAGAAGGTCTGCGGAAGTGCCGTTATTCAGTACGAAGATACGGTCATTGACATGGCGAAGCCGTTCCGCAGGCTGAGCATGATCGATGCGGTGAAGGAGTATGCAGGCGTAGACTTCAGCACGATCCGCACCGATGAGGAGGCCAAGGCAGTCGCAAAGGCCCACAATGTGGAGTTCGAGGAGCGCCACAAGAGGGGCGACATTATCAACCTCTTCTTTGAGCAGTTCTGCGAGGAGAAGATGATCCAGCCGACCTTCATCATGGATCATCCGGTTGAGATTTCCCCTCTGACCAAGAGAAAACCGTCGGATCCGTCCCTTGTCGAGCGGTTCGAGCTGTACATCTACGGCCGTGAGATGTGTAATGCATACTCTGAGCTGAATGATCCGATTGACCAGAGAGAACGTTTCAAGGCGCAGGATGCGCTTGCCGCTGCAGGAGATGAGGAAGCCAATCACACCGATGAGGACTTCCTTCATGCCATGGAGATTGGCATGCCGCCGACAGGCGGAATCGGATACGGCATTGACAGACTTGTGATGCTGCTGACGAACAGCTCCGCCATTCGCGATGTGCTCCTGTTCCCGACAATGAAGTCACTGAATGCGAAGAGGGATGATTCCGAGGACGAGTCGAAAGACGAGTCCAAGGGCGGAAATGAAGCCGATGGAGCTGCTTCAAAGGCAGAATCCAAGGCTTCCGCTGAGACAGATGCTTCCGGTTCTGCCGCGGTTTCCGCATCTTCTTCCGAGACTTCCTCAGCTTCGACTGAGAAAGCCGCAGAAGAGGCTTCTGGGGCTTCAGAAGGTGCTTCTGAGACCTCCGGAGAGGCTTCCGGCGCCGCGATCCCGAAGCCGACCCCGTCGGTTCCGACCGGCGTGAAGCTCGACGCGAGCATCAGCTATGATGACGCGCTTGCCCTCCTGAAGAAGTACAACGAGGACGAGTTCCACATCATCCACGGCGAGACCGTCGGCCGCCTGATGGAGTACTACGCGAAGAAGTACGACCCGGAAAACGCCGAATTCTGGCGGATCTGCGGGCTTCTCCACGACCTTGACTGGGAGAAATGGCAGGAGATGCAGATCCACACCGTCAAGGCCCAGGAACTGCTCGAAGAGGCGGGCGTCAACCCGATGGTGGCCCACGTCATCCAGACCCACAACGAGTGGAACACGGCGCTTCCGAAGCCGGAGCACAAGATGGAAAAGGTGCTCTTCGCTGCGGATGAGCTGTCGGGACTTATCGGCGCCGTCGTAAGGATGTACCCATCCAAGTCCGCGCAGGACCTGAACCTCAAGTCCCTGAAGAAGAAGTACAAGGACAAGAGATTCGCAGCCGGGTGCGACCGTGAGAACATCCAGAGAGGTGCCGAGCTCAACGGCCTCGACCTCGACGGCCTGTTCAACTCCATGATCGAGGCTTACAAGGCAACGAACGAGTAATAACGGTACATAAAAGGGGTGCAGTACATAAAAAGTACATAAGTCCTGCAGCCCTCCAGGTACAATAATAAGAGATCAATATGTACAACATTCAGTAAATGCCAGAAGAGCTGAATGCAGTGTGTACGGGAATGTTTCCATTTTTCAATGTTGGAAACATTCCCGTTTTTTGTTTTCAGAAATCTTTGAAAAAGCAGAAACCAAGCAGGAAATGTCAATACCGATTGTTCGTAACTGTCAACCAGTACCTTCACGTCACGATGACGAGAAGCGAAAACGGGAAATAGAACCTCGCGCCACGATGACGAGAAGCGAAACCAGAAATCACAGCCTCACGTCACGATGACGAGAGGTGACCCGGAATTCATCACTTCGCGTCGCGGTGACTAGAAGCGAAACCAGAACCCATCGCCTCACGTCACGATGACGAGAGGTGAAAACGGAAACCACAGCTTCACGTCACAGTGACCAGAAGCAGGAAGAAGGAACTTCACATCACAATGACGCGAAGTTCAGGAAAGGGGAGATGCATATGAGCAGCGCAACAGGCATCCAGAAGTCTCTGACCTATCAGGATGTATTCGGGAAAAGGAAAAGCTCCGACGATGTGCAGAATCTCAGTCTGGAGAGCCTTCATGAATTCCCGGGACATCCATTTCAGGTGAGGGACGATGCGGCGATGGAGGAACTGATGCAGAGCATTCATGACAAGGGTGTTCTGAATCCGATCGTTGTCCGGCCGAAGGGCGATGGAGAGTTTGAAATCCTGTCAGGTCACCGCAGGACGCACGCCTGCCGCAGGCTGGGGCTCTTAACAATCCCAGCGTCGGTACGCGAACTGTCCGATGAGGATGCGGTTGATCTGATGGTCTATTCCAATCTGCACCGGGAGCAGATTCTTCCGAGCGAGAAGGCCCGGGCTTATCAGATGCAGCTCGATATCCTGCGGCATCAGGGCAGAAAGGGTGAGGCCACACCGGAAGCAATCGGAAAGAAATACGGCGAAAGTGCCAGCAAGGTTCTCCGCTATGCGAGGCTGACGCATTTAAGCAACGACCTGCTTCGGATGGTTGATGAAGGAAAACTGGGAATTCAGGCAGGCTATACGCTGAGTTATCTGAAGGACAGGGAGCAGCGATGGGTCGCAGCATACGGCAGCCGAAGAAAGTTTCCGAAAGGAAAATGGCCGTCAGCGCTCCGCAGCCTGAGTGAGGAGGGGCTTTTGACAGAGGAGAAAACGGACAGCGTGATAACGGGCAGACAGCGGATGAGGCAGTCGGTTGTGCTGAAGCCGGATCAATTAGAAGAATACTTCCCCAATGAATGGAAGGTGGAAGACATGGAGCACACGATTCTGATGCTGCTTTCCACTTGGAGGGACAGTCAGGAATTGAAGAAACGGGAGGAGGGATGACCGTGATTGACGGACGGAAGTATACAGACGTGCAGTTTCAGGAGCAGCGTCTTTCAGAAAAGACGGACATTCTGGAAGCGGCTGAGAGGATGAAGAGTTACTGGGAAAGCCATCCGGAGGATTATCCGGACGGATACTGCAGGAATGCGGCGGGGATTCTCACACAGTTTGAAGAATACATCGAAGGAAAGCATTTGTTTTCAGCGCCGGAAGGCAGATGGACGTATTCCGTACTGATGAGAGGCTCCGGCATCTTTCTTCAGCTGAACCATTATCCGGACCAAATCAGTGAAATTGAAAGCAAAGCGGAAATGACTGCTCCGAATAACCGAAACATGCTTGCCATGCTGGGGCTTGAACCGCGGGATGGAGATACGAAGGTGGATCCGGAATACATTGTACAGACGGATGAGCGGTTCACACTCTGCGGCGTAAAGGCGAGGATGATGAGCACTGCCGAGTACGGGGCGATAAATGATCTGGAGCACAATTCGGTCGTGACGCGGATCTGGCGCGGCAAGATCAGAGGCGCCATCCGAATCGATAAGGTGTGGCGCATTCCCGACCTGACGGAACCGATCGACCGCGGCTATCGTTCCGCCTCCTATGGCTGGGAAGGAAAGCTGACAGGCATGCCGGAGAAACTTCACGTGATTGAAAACTATCAGCGCGTCGACATCTTTCAGGATCCGTCCACCCTGGTCCTGTTCCATATCCGAATGACGCCGGTGGAAGGGGATTCGGTGGAATTCACCTGCGAGCGGAATCAGAGGGAACGAATCGAGCAGGCGCTGATCGCACATCCGGATGTGGAGTGCCTGTCCGATGAGATCCTTCGGATTTCCTTCAAAGAAGAAATGAATCTGAAACCTGTGACTGTGAAAAGACGATAAGGAGGTCAGTTATGTGCAGAGTGATTTCAATTTGCAACCAGAAAGGGGGCTGTTCCAAATCAACAGTGGCGGAGAACCTTGGGATCGGGATGGCGCGTCTGGGAAAGAAAGTCCTTCTCATGGACGTTGACCCACAGGGCAGCCTGACGGCGAGCCTGGGCTTTCAGGAGCCGGATGAGATTCCGGTTACGCTGGCTACCATCATGACCAACATTATCAATGAGGAGGACTTCCCAGCCGACGAGGAAATCCTCCATCACGAGGAAGGCGTGGATCTTCTCCCGGCAAACATTGAATTGTCCGGCCTTGAAGTTTCTCTGGCGAATACGATGAGCCGGGAAATGGTTCTCCGCGAGTATGTGGAGCTGGTCCGGGACCGGTATGACTACATCATTCTGGACTGCATGCCATCCCTCGGTGTGATGACCATCAACGCGCTGGTCGCCGCGGATTCAGTCCTGATCCCGGTGCAGGCGGCATATCTGCCAGTGAAGGGTCTTCAGCAGCTGATCAAAACCATCACAGTCGTGAAGAAGCGCCTGAACAAAGGACTCAGCATTGAAGGCATTCTGATCACCATGGTGGACTATAGGACGAACTATGCGAAGGACATTACGGAGATGCTCCGGCAGAGCTACGGCAACACCATCGGCGTTATGGAATCCTATATTCCTTATTCCGTGCGCGTCGCAGAAGCCAGCGCCGAGGGAGCCAGCATCTACCGCTACGCGCCGAACTGCCGGGCAGCCAAGAGCTTTCAGCAGCTGACAGAAGAAATCCTCGCAGAAGAATCAGAAGCAGAAAAGACAGAGGCAGGAAAGACAGGGGCAGATAAAACAAAGTCAGCAGAAACTCAGTCAGCAGGAACAGAGCCAACAGGAACAGGGTCAGTTGAGACAGAATCAGCAGGAGCAGAGCCAGAAGGAACTTTCGTTGAGAGGACAGATTTCGCAGAGATGGCGGGGGAAGGAGAAACAGCATGAAACAGCGTCCGGGACAGAAGATCAAGTTAATGACCGTGGAGGAGATGCTCGGCGTATCCGGTGAAGAGTCGGCGATGGACATCGAGATTGCGAAGATTCATCCGTTTCGCAATCATCCATTTCGCGTGACCGACGATGCAAAGATGCAGGACCTCGTCGACAGCATTCAGGAGAACGGCATCCTCTCTCCCGCTCTCGTCCGTCCGGTCGGCAATGATGAGTATGAAATGATTTCCGGTCACCGCCGTATGCATGCGGCGCAGCGGCTGGGGATGGAGAAGATTCCGGTCATCATCCGGGAGATGACGGATGACGAAGCCATCGTGAAGATGGTCGATTCCAACATTCAGCGGGAAGAACTGCTTCCGAGCGAGAAGGCATTTGCCTACCGGATGAAGATGGAGGCGATGAAACGGCAGGGGCAGCGGTCGGATTTAACTTCGTGCCAAAATGGCACGAAGTCGCGGTCGGACCAGGAGTTTGCAGATGAAGTGGGAGAAAGTGCGCGGCAGATTCAGCGGTACATCCGGCTGACAGAACTGACGCCAGAACTCCTTGACTATGTTGACAAGAAACGGATTCAATTCACTGTCGCTGTGGAGATTTCCTATATCGACAAGGACATTCAGCAGTGGGTCTACGAATACATCAAGGAGAACGGCCCTGTGAAGCTGAACCAGATCAAGGACCTGCGGATGCAGCTTCAGGCCGGAGCCATCACGCAGGACAGACTGATCACGATTCTGAACGGGAACCAGTCCGGAACATCCGTATCCGGTCCTGCTTCAGGCACTTCTTCCAGAGGACTGACCTTCTCCGGACGAAAGCTCCGGGAATACTTTCCGCCGGAGTACACCGATGCGGAGATGCGCAGCGTGATTGAAGGACTCCTGCTGAACTGGAAGAAACAGCAGGGATGGCAGGAAGAAGGTGACGGACATGGAATTTGATTTCTACTACGGTTCGCAGGCAGACCAGTTCAGCTTTATCCGGATTCCGAGACAGCTTCTTCTGAATCCGGCCTTCTCCGGCCTGTCCATCCACGCGAAGATGCTGTATGCGGTTCTTCTCGACCGGATGTCCCTGTCCCTCAAGAATCACTGGCTGGACAGCCAGAACCGCGTCTACATCATCTATCAGGTGGAAGAGATCACACAGGACCTCGGCTACACAAAGCGGAAGGCGCTGGATGTACTGGCGGAACTCGAAGCATTCGGACTCGTCACCAGAAAGCGCCGTGGACGCGGACTGCCGAACTACCTGTACGTGAAGAACTTCGTCTCCGGTCTGGCTGAGGCAGAGAAGGCCAAGATCATATCTTTCTCCGGAAATGAAGGTGCCTGCAATTCAGAGGCCTCCAGGGACGGCAGCAGAAGGATCGCATCCTGCATTTCAGCAGCGGCCGGCAGTGACGCAAGAAGGTACGAAATCCGTACTTCAGGAACGTCTGATGCTGATGCAAGAAGGTACGAATCCTGCACTTCAGAACAGACAGAAACCGGCGCAGGAATGCCTGCTTCCCGCCTTTCTGGCTGCGGCAGAGAAAGCTCCAGAGCCAGTAGTGACTGCGTATCCGGGCATCTGCTTTCCGTTCCAGAAGTGCAGAAACCGTACCTTCAAGAAGTATCGAATCCCGCACTTCAAGAAGGCGCAGATCCTGCACTTCTAGAAGGTGCAGATTCCGCACCTCTTATGAGTTATACAGAGAAGAACGATATATACAGGAATCAGACAGAAGAAAATAACGCTGATATCCATCAATCTATCGTATCCATCAGGAGAGATGTGATGGATCAGATCGGATATGACATCCTGTCAGAGACATACGGCAGAGACGAGATCGAGGGAATCGCTGATCTGATCACGGAGACCCTGACAACGAAGAAACAGAAGCTGGTCATCGGCGGGGAATCCATTTCCTCGGGAGTTGTGAAGGAGCGGTTTCAGCGACTCGATATGTTTCACGTCGAGTACGTGCTGGACTGCATGCGGGAGACCACGACAAAGATCCGGAACATTCGTCAGTATCTGCTGACGGCTTTGTACAATGCCCCGGCGACCATGCCGCACTATTACGCGGCAGAGGTCAATCACAACATGTATGGGACAGCTACTGGCAACAAATCACGAGTATGAAGGGAGAACACTATGGCAGCTGCAGTTGTTGGAGTCTTTCTTGGAGGAGTCGTTGTGCTGATCGAGGTCATTCTGAGCGTGCTCGGCGTGGCCATGTTCATAGCACCCTATGCCGGAGGAGCGCTGATCAGCGTGGTCATCTGCGAGGAGGTACCCGGGGCGAAAAGCCTCGTCCCCGGGCACGTCATCCTGAACTACCTCCTGGTGCTCCTGGTCGTGGAAGTGTTCGTCGCTGTCCTGGTCCACATGCCGCAGCTGAGCACAGCAGTGACCGTTCTGATGTCTTCATTCTTTCTGTGCATCATGGGCTACGTGATCCTCGACCAGTTCAAGCCGGATTCCATCGGCTATTGTGTTGTTTTGTCGGTCCTCTACATCGTCGCGGTCGGACTGATCATGAAGCTGAACATGGAGGAGTGGGACTACAGTTACGGCTTCAAGAACCGGTTATTCCGAATCCTCGGCGGCGTCCTGTACGGACTGTCCGCAATGCTACTGTCATTTCCGCTGCTTGGCGGAGTATGGTTCAAGTTCTATGAGCAAGGTGTGCTGTACTCCTTCATCGCAGGTCTGATCATGCTGGCATTGGCAGTCGGCGGAGGGATTGCAGGAGGAGTGAACGATGTTTGATCTCATCTGCGGTTCACTGCAGTTTTGAGCAGGAACATATCAAACAGCGGCTTAGCATGTATTAAAACAAGGGGGAAGGGAATAAGAAACAATAGAAGCCGGGATCACCATTGGTGTGCTACCCGGCTTCTTCCGTCTTGGGATGGGATGAGGTGCAGCATCTTAGGGGATGTACATCACCGCATGCTGCTGTAATTCTTATTAGGATGCTCTCGTGCGGTACTGCGATTACAGTATAGTCCTGAATTTTAAAAAATGCGAGACTATTCTGAAAATTAGGCGGTTGCCTCCAAAACATCCAAGAAAATCATGCCTCCTTATGCCGTTGCATATACTTCTGGATGGCTGCTTGCTGTGACTTATATTCGGCGAGCAGGTTATAGAAAGTTGCTTTTTTCAGCCCGGTCGCCGTCAGGAATTCCTTTGAAGAAATTTCTTTTTCTGACCATCTCTGATACAGTTCCTCCCAATTATCAGGGAAAATGGTTTTGCTGCGGCCAGAGTTCGATCTCCTGTTCTTCGGCATCTGAACAATATTTCTGTTTGCACCAAGATGGGCTTGCAGAATGGTTGTCAGGACAGCCTGATTGACCGGCTGAGACAGACCATATTGATACGTTCCGGGATAACTGCAGATAACCAGTTTATGCATATGGGAAATGAACCAGTCAAGCCGGTTGGCAATATCCGCATCAGTTAATCCCAGAGAGGTGAGAGAACTGACAATTACGACATCATCTGGAAGCAGATCTGAAACGATGGAATCAAGCTCCCTGAAGATTCTGCGGCCTTCAACGCTCATGTATATCTCATCATCTTTCGATCTCACCGCATCTATAACAGGGTCAAATAGCTCGATGTCTTCGGTGCTTTTTATGTACAGGTATATTTTCATGGTCTCTTATTCTTCTTCCGCAGAGACAATCCTCGGCCAATCCTGAAGCCAATTCGATCTTCGAAAGCGGATCGATCGATTTCCAGTTTGATTTCTGATTTTGTGGAGAATACCTCTGCTTTCATCTCCGTTGGAAGGACAGCCTTCCAGTTTTCAACACGTTTACGGCTTGTACTGTCAGTGCCCATCACGATAGAAATACGATTCCTTTTCAATTTGAATGCTTTCCGGTTTTTGTAGTACATATCTACAATATCATAGACCGCTCCTTCGGACACGCAGTTTCCGCCGAAATAGTCGTCATTGAAGTTTAGCTCTTGCATGTACTCCGGGACTTCGTACCCATAATCCTTCAGAATGTCGATGATTGTCTGTGATGAGAGCTTGACAAGATCCGGATACCAGGAAGCTTCCATATCTCCGTTGTGGATGAAGTCAATTGTATGGATGACTTCAGGGAGCATCCGGCTCAGATAAACTCTGTAGAAGGCCGTTCCAAGGCTTTGCATGATGACGTCCCCTTCTCCCTTGTAGGCATTCTGGTCAATATTGCTCGGCAGTGCAGCGTCGAATCCAAGCCATATTGTACGCTTCCGGATCGTCTCGTCAGGGTTGGTCATATCATTCGATGCGAAGATGAGCAGCGGCTGCCCGACCAGAGAGTTATTCTCACAGTACGAAGGATTCTTGATCAGCGTTCGGATACCCTTAAATCCATAAGAATCCATCTCGTCAATAAAGTATGGAGTCCCGCCGCAGCCTGCCTGCACATGCTGAAGGTAATCGGATGTGCTCTTGTAATCTTTATTGGCCTTGCAGATCTCTGCGAGATCATTTTTATTAACCGGTGACAGACTGACGCCGGTCATCATCTTCAATATTGCAGTAACCATGAATGTTTTCCCGCAGTTCGACCCAGGCGAAGTGATCAGCAGGAATAGCGGAAGACTGCTAACCGTTCTTCCTCTGGTAATGTACATCTCGCATCTTACTTTGGCGAAGAAAACAGATGCGAAGATGAACACGAGAGCTCGATAATGCATCTGTTTCAACTGTCCACGAGGATCGATGAAATCGTTGTAATTCTCAAAAATCTTCATCAGCAGATCGAGATCATTGCGTACCTCCTGTTCGCTGGGCGCCAGATCAAGAACCTTTCCATCGATGGAGACGGTCCCTTCATTGTAATCAACTTTCAGCACCGGATAATCCCTGTCGACATCCTTGGTCTTGATCTTCTGTCTTCTGATTGCTCTCTGTTGGCTCTTTCGGAGCTTCTCCACAACCTCTGGGTTCAGTTTAACCGGACCGGTTTTATTTCCAGAGACAGCATCAGGAACAATGGCAGAATATTTTTCTTTCAGCTTTTCAAAATTCATCTGGTACCGGATATTTTCGATGACAAGATCTTCGTCTTCCTGCGGATCTTTCAGAACAACGACCTTGTTCACATCCTTTGCTGCTTTCAGAATAGGATTTGAATCCACAAGATCTTCAGATGCTTTTGTGGAGATCAAATCATCAGTGATTTCTGCAGAATCTTCCCAGATGGCATCAAAATCTTCCATGTATTCTGTATAAGCTTCCGGTGAGTCGCAGTAGGCATAATGCTCCATTCTATCGCCGGTAAAAATTGTGGATGACATGTTTGCGGAAGATGTTATTACCCTTGTTCTGCCGTCATCTGAATGCAGAAGATAAATCTTCCGGTGATCAAGTACATTTCGCGGGGTGCGGAATTCAAAGTCTCCATTCTTTGCCAGCTCCACCAGCCGATCGCAGGAGCGGAGCTCATCGACTGCCGCCTTCGCCCCGGCAAGCACTTCTGTCGTATAGGTCTGCATCTTTTTATCCTTCCGGATCAGAAAACCAGCTCCAAGGATGATCTCTCCATCTTTGAAAGCGCACACTTTCATCAGTTTGTTGATTGATCCGATATCATAGGAAAACGTAATCACTTTCATTGAGTCGAATCCCTGAAACAGTTCAACTGGTTCCCTGACCGTAACAGCCAGAAACGAGTAGGCGTAACAACGGACCATATTGGCAGATGTGCTTTCCGTGTTTTCACTACGTAATGTATGGCTCTCAACTACATGGAGGCCTGCGGCGTTGCCTTCAGACCCGTCTTCATTCATGTCAAATAGGCTCATCTGTTCGTATTTTTCTTCACTCATGTTCTTCACCTCCCGATTGTCTATAAATGATGCATCATTTACAGACAATATAATGAATGTCTGAAAATAAATCAATATTATTAGACATATCTGAACTGGAAATTTTCCCGGAATCAGTCTTTCGATGATATACTGATTATATCTGTGCGGTTTCAGGCGATTGACTGCTCAGATCACCGATTTGATGAGATCATTGATAGACAAGGACACTATTATGCCAACACTGAACTGGATTGGAAAAGACAAAGTCGTCAATCATCATCTGGACGTACCGTTCCAGACCCTGGAGCGGAAGTACAGTTTTGACGAGAGCGGGCAGCATGATGAGGACAATGGCAGCGAGAACATGATTATTCATGGGGATAACCTTGTTGCCCTGAAGGCTTTGCTTCCGAAATATGAAGGCAGGGTGAAGTGCATATATATCGATCCGCCATATAACACAGGTAATGAAGGATGGATTTACAACGACAATGTCAATGACCCTAAAATCAGGAAGTGGCTGGGCGAAGTCGTTGGAAAAGAAGGGGAGGATCTGTCACGTCATGATAAATGGTTGTGTATGATGTACCCAAGACTGACAGTACTTCAAAGGCTATTGTCCGAGGACGGTGCTATCTTCATCAGTATCGATGATAATGAACAGGAACGTCTCAAATTGATATGTAATGAGATATTCGGAGAAGCCAATCATATATGTACGTTTGTATGGCAAAAAAGATACTCACCAGATGTCAGAACCGCTGTAAGCACGGCACATGAGTATATTTTTTGCTTTGCAAAGAATCCAGTTCTTTTTAAAGAGTCGCGACATATGTTGCCGCTGACTGGGGCACAGACCAAGCAGTTTTCAAACCCTGATAATGATCCAAGGGGACCGTGGAAAGCAGATAACTTTACGGCTCCAGGATATCGCCCAAATCAGATGTATGAAATTACCCTTCCATCAGGAAGGGTTGTTACTCCACCGGAGGGTAGATGTTGGAGGGTAACCAAAGAGGGATTTGAACGATTTAAGCAGGAAGGAAAGATGATTTACGGCAATAATGGCGATGGTGCGCCAGCCGTAAAGAGATTCCTGAGTGAGATGCCTGGGATGGTGCCATGGACGTGGCTGGACAGTAATACTGCTGGACATACACAGGAGGGAAATAAGTTGCTTGTCTCCATCATGGGCGGGGTGGTTTTTGATTATCCGAAACCAGAAAGGCTGATTCATTATTTTCTGGAAGTGGCAACTGATCAGGATTCAATCGTCCTTGATTCCTTCGCTGGCTCCGGAACGACTGCCCACGCTGTCCTGAACCTGAACAAGGAGGATGGCGGTCACCGGAAGTTTATCCTTGTAGAGCTGGGTGACTATGCGGATTCCATCACAGCCGAGCGTGTGCGTCGTGTGATCAATGGTTATGGCGAAGAAAAAAGTGCCGTTCACGGCGTAGGGGGCGATTTCAGCTTCTATGAGCTTGGCGAACCATTATTCTGTGAAGACGGCAGTCTGAACAGGAATGTCCCAGTGGAGAAAGTTAGGGAATATATCTGGTTCATGGAAACCCGAGAAACTTACAATCCACAAGATGGAGACAGCTATTACCTCGGCAGCATGAACGGTGCAGCGTATTACTTCTTCTACAATCCGGAAGAAGAAATTACATTAAACTATTCTGCTCTTCAGCAGATTCATGAGAAACAGGAGCGGTATGTAATCTATGCGGACCGCTGTACGATCAACGATGATGCACTGGCTTCAATGAACATTCGTTTTAAGAAAATACCGCGCGATATTACGAGGCTGTAAGCGGAGGGTGACCATGGAATTAAAGGATTATCAAAAAACAGTCATGCAGCATCTCCGCCGTTATCTGGAGCTGCTATATCAGACGAAAAATCTGGAGAAGGCCTATCGACTGCTATGGACGGAGCAGAATGTGCCGGTCAACAATATGGGCGGAATGCAGCCATATCAGAATATTATTCCGGGCGTTCCGGATGTCTGCTTCAAAGTGCCTACAGGCGGCGGAAAGACATTTCTTGGAGTAAATGCAATTCGGGAGATATTTGATCACCTTCCGGAGTACAAAGCGAAGGTCGTCGTATGGCTGGTCCCGTCCGATGCAATCCTGACACAGACGCTGGCTGCATTTCGTAATCCGGAGCACCCGTATCGTCAGAAGCTGAATGCGGACTTCGAAAGCCGCGTGAATGTGCTGACAAAGGAAGAACTTCTGGCCGGTCAGAATTTTAATATTTCTTCTGTGGCGGAGAATCTGACGCTGATGGTGCTTTCATATGATTCATTCCGCGGCAAGAAGGAAGCGCTGAAAGCTCGCCGTGAGAACAGCAATCTTGCCCAGATGGCGCATCAACTCGGTAAGCCGGATGTAGAGCTGGAAGATGCGGATGAAACGGCGCTGATTCAGATTATCAATCAGCTGTCACCGCTCGTAATCGTCGATGAGAGTCATCATGCCCGGAGCAAACTCAGCAAAAAGATGCTCACTGATTTCAACCCCTGCCTTGTGCTGGATCTGACAGCGACTCCGACAGAAGAGAGTAACCTGATCTCTGTAACCGATGCGATTCAGCTCAAGCGGGAGCATATGGTAAAACTCCCAGTATTCGTCTATAACCAGGCCAGCCAGAACGAAGTAATGGTCATGGCTATCGATCTTCGAAACCGCCTGGAGAAATCCGCAGAGGAAGAACGGAAATCCGGAGGAAATTACATCCGCCCTATTGTGCTCTTCCAGGCTCAGCCGAAAGTGAAGGAAAGTAGTGTTACATTTGCGAAGCTAAAAGAACAGCTGGTAGAGACAGGCATCCCCGAAGAACAGATCGCAATCAAGACAGCGGAGACAGATGAACTGAAGGGAATCAATCTTCAGAATGAGGCATGCCCAATCCGCTATATCATTACGGTCAATGCCTTGAAGGAAGGGTGGGACTGTCCATTTGCCTATATCCTGGCGTCCCTTGCAAACCGCAGCAGTAAAGTGGAAGTCGAGCAGATTGTCGGGCGGATTCTACGCCAGCCATATGCACATGATCATTCGCACAGAGAACTCAATATGTCCTATGTCCTCACATCATCAGCGGACTTTAAATCTACGCTGGATGGAATTGTGAAGGGGCTAAATGATGCCGGTTTCTCCGCACGCGACTGCCGGATTGCCAGTGAGGAGGAGACTGCAGGACCAGCAGATGGGCAACAGAGTAATGATTCATCCTTCAAGAGTGGAAATGACGCATTCGGACAGGAAAATCAGAGTTCCTGGTTTGAGCAGCATGAATATTTGGGAGCAGGCGATACCTCAGGAAATGGCTTCCCAGGGATGGTTCATGAATCAGGCATTATTGATTCCTTTGATCACAGTGAATCTGGCCAGAAAGATTCGTCCTCAGAAGATTTTCTGAATTTCGATCCTCGAAGGGTAAGTGATGCACTTTGCCAGATAGAGAAGTCATCTGAAGGGAAAAGGGAAGATTCAATATCTTCGGATACTTCAAAACAGCATATGTCAGGGGCAGCAGATCTTCTTCAGCAGGCAAGCCAACAGCAGGCTCAGTATGATTCTCAGACGCAAGGAACGGAGACAGATGCTTACAGAGATGTTCCTGATGAAGTAAAGGAGAAGATGACGATGTTCCCGATGAACCGAGAGTTTGCCGTGGAAGCACAGCAGATGAAACTTCCGTGCTTCTTCCTGAAAGGGCCGGAATCTTCGATATTTATGCCGGTAACGACAACTCTTCTGACGCCAGATGATCTGGCTGAAAACTTTACTCTGAAGGGGAAGCCTTATCCGACAGAGTTTCCTTCTGCGGAGATGACTGCGGCAAAGGTTGATATTGACAGTAATAAGGGTACCGTACCAAAGGTATATACGCTGACGCAGACAGATCGCCGTTATCTGGAGGAGACATTTGCAAAGCTTCCGGATGAACAGAAACTTGAATCCAGCAGACGAATGCTGGAGTATGCCCTGAATAAGATGAACTGCATATCCGGATCTGACATTCATTTCTATATCACATCCATCATGAACAGTATGGATGATGAGATGAAGCGAAGCCTGCAGGATAACCCTACACTGTTTACGGAGAGGATTACGGCATACGTAGAACAGCTTCTCAAGAAATCCAATAGGGAGCAGTTCTTCAACTGGGTTGAAACCGGTCAGATTGTTGCGCTGCCCCATTACACATTTCCGTTGAAAATTGGTCCGCTGAATTCTACATCCATCCTCGGCAAGAGCTTGTATGAAGCAGAGGAGGAAGTCAACAGTTTCGAATATGATATGGCACTAAAGCTTACCGGAATGGACAACGTGAAGTGGTGGCATCGAAACATCTCCAAGGTGGGTTTCTGTATCAATGGTTTTGTAAAACATTACCCAGACTTCATTGTAAGAACAAAGTCAGGAAAGACAGTACTCATTGAAACGAAGGGCGACCATCTCGAGAACCAGGAGACAAAGGACAAGATTGTCTTAGGAAGAGCATGGGAAAAAGCAGCCGGACCTGAATATAAGTATTACATGGTTTTCCAGAGTAAAGATCTGCATCTTGATGGAGCATACCCGATGGACAAGTTCCTGAGCATCATGAGTAAACTGTAAGGAAGTTGTGAGGGGTAGCCATGGGTATATTTCACAATCTAAAAACTTCCATTCAGAAGAAAAGAGAGGTATTCGAAGGATTCCCGAACAGCATCCATGCTGAGAAAGAACAACAGAATCGAATGGTTAGTGCGGACGGGAAGTATCTCTATGTGAAAGATATTTCCAAGGATCAGAAGTCTGGAACCGTAGTTGGAGAACATGGAGTATATCAAACTTCCATGAGCCAATGCAGCTGTCCTGATTTTCAGGAAAGACGGAAGCCTTGCAAACACATGTATAAGCTGGCGTTTGTAACAGGAAAGATGGATCCGCACAAGTATTATCACGGAGATTATCAGTTCAGATACTGCTACAGGAATATTGTTCCCGACAACTTTCGTTCGGACACTGCATTTGCTGACCATATGAGTGTATGCAAATATAAGATCCAGGCTGTCTACAAATCAACCCAACGGAAGCGTCGGAGAACCATATATGCCCTGTCCGAGGAAGATGCAATTGATATCATTTCCGGAGAATTTGAAATCCCAGTGATAAGTATCGCCAAAGAGCCATATGAGTTGCCAACGGATCATCAGATTATTTATGCGGTATCACAAGGCGTAAGCATTCCGAAAGGATGTTGTAAGGAAGACTTATCCGCATTATTAAGCAGGTATGAGGAGTATGATGATCGCTGGAAAAATCAGTATTTGGATCAGAATCTGATTGCATTCGGAAAGAGCCAAAGAGTGCCATTCTCATTATTGGGTAATGAGCCTACGATGATTATGAAAATCTACCAGGAACTGGATACCGAGCGCTAGATTGCATTTATGGTTGCAAGCCTGGATAAAGCGCTAAGGCATCATTGGAATTTTCAACGATGGAATGAATGGATGATCTCCGCGAAAAGTCTTGCAGCTGATGCGGCATTCATGAAGTCGTGTGAAAATCATATTGATTGGTTTACAGGATTTGAATATAACCCACCGAGTAAAAATACAAAGATCTACAAAGCGTTAAAGAGTGTTCTGGAAAATTGAGATTGTAATTTGAGACTATCAAAAGGGGTACTTTTCAATGATGCAACCCAATGTGACCATAGACTGGCTGTTCGTCCGTTCCTTCTGCGAGGAAGATGAACAGTTCGAGATGGATTTCCCGGTAATCCTGCGGGATTTCCTGATGCATGAGGTAGAACGGATTCCAGAGTACAGCGGGTATATTTATGCGGATGATGATTTCGCAAAGGTCGGGGCTATCGAGGGAATCCGGTATAAGTTTTTTAACCTTCTGCTGTCTGCGGCAAGACACGGAAGTTCATTTTCAGCGGAGATGATCTGCCGCATCTACAAGATCTATTACAAACGGGAATATAACCAGCTGAAGCGGTTCAAGACGCTGTCGTATGATGAACTGCATGCATTTGACTATGAGGGAGAACTGTTTGCGACGACCGCAGCGCGGATTATCACAGTTTCAGCTTTCATGGGCATCGAAGTTTTAGAAGACTGCGAGGAGGTTCTGCCGGAAGCAGAAGATATTCTGAACGATGAGTCCATGGAATTCAAATTTTCTCCGGAGCCGTATGATTTCGGGGACGGCGTGTTTGAGCAGTCACAGAAGGATGCTGAGGAACTGATGAAGCGGATCGATGGACGCAAGACCAGAAAGAACAGCGATCCGCTGTATTTTGATGACGCAAAGAAGTTCAAATGGGAGGTATTCAGCTATCATGGTGTTCCGGCGTCACTGGATATCTACTGCGATGCGGAAAGGGAGCCGGTGAAACGGCAGTATGCGGTTACAATCGCGCTGCTTAAAACCATGTGGCCGGACCGCACATTTACGGATGAAGATATCCAGAAGTTCCGCGCGCTGTACGAACAGCTTTCACTTCTGGTCAGTCAATTATCTGTGCTTGATGAGATGATTGACTATATGATCGGCCGGACCGACAAGTTCTCATTCGAGATGGAACACTGCAGATATCAGCCGGGCATACAGAAAGTGGTACGCGCAGTGCCAGGGAGAAATGAAGCACCAGCTAAGTTTCAGCCTGCGGCGGCGGGAGTTGGAACGGAAAAGAGCGTTGAGACAGAGGATCTGTATAAAGAGATTGAGAAACTCCGCGCGTCTTTGAAAGCAAAGGACCAGACGATCGGCCAGATCAGCAGAATGTACAGGGAAGCTTCCCAGAAAGCAAAAGAAGAGCAGATAGACACGGAGAGCTGGGACGATGATCGCGCAGAACTGGCACGCCTGCGGGAACATGTGTACCAGATGACTGAAGCAGATCTGCAGCCTGAGACAGTTCCAGAAGAAACAATGGTGGCAGCTCTGAGAGACCGCAGGATTGTGATTGTCGGAGGACATGACAACTGGGTTCATTTCCTGAAAGAAAAGTTCCCGTCATGGACCTATATCAAGCCTGGCATCGCCAATACGGTGCCGGAAAGCGCTGTCATGAACGCAGAGTACCTGTTTTTCTTTACCGATACTCTTTCACATGGAGCTTACGGAAAGTTCATCCACGTCGCCCGGATTCACAGCATTCCATTCGGATACCTTCACGGGACGAACATTCCAGGAACCGTGAGACAGATTTATTCGACTATGAATCCGAACCGATAAATATTGTGAGCACAGACAGTAAGACAGAGCGACATAGATGAAAGAGAGGACACCGATGGACAATGAAGAAAGGATGACAAGCGAAGAGCTGCAGCAGACACACCCGGAGTTTCATTTGCTTTCACCGGAAGACTGTGCGTTTCTGGATATGAAGCTGAACAAGAGAAAGATCGGCTATAAGGATTATGAGCAGATGAAGCAGCGGCTTGCCGGGCATTCGCTGATGGTTGTACAGCCCGGAGATGTACTGCCGAATGCGAAGACTGTGGAAGGGTATCTTGTAGAAGAAAACCGACTGATGGTATTCAGCAGTCTCAATAACTGCGGAGAGTATCTGCAGTATCTTGGAACGGAAAATGGACTCAGCGACTGCGGAATTCCGGTCGCAATTCTGAAGGTCGAGGAAGTGACGGCGTTAGCTGAAAAGTATAATCTGCTGGCAGTTCTTGACGGAAAGGAAGAACCGGGGAAGGGCATGCTTGTGTATGACGGCGGAAATAAAAGATGGTTTGCCGCTCTTCCGGTAAGATATCCGGAAGGCTGAGTGACTAAATCTTCTATTTCTGCATTATTACTGCTATACTCAGAGCGGTAATAAGCAGATTTCATATCTGCACAATTCATTATAAAGGAGACAGCACATGGCCAGACGTTCACGTAAGGAAACACTTCAGAGCAAGATTGATGTTGCCGAGGCAAAGATTGCAGAGCTTCAGGAAAAGACGGTCGCGCTTCAGCAGGAGATTGATAAATACAACGACGAACTTGTGGATATTGAAAAAGCTGAGAAGGAAAAAGCTGACAAGGCTGCAATGGATGAACTTGTGAAGGCTTTCAAAAAGAGTGGAAAGTCCTACGACGAAGTCATGACGTTCCTGGATCAGGAATAATAGTGCAGATAGCTTAACGCTCCGCTTCCGGCTGCAATGTCAGGAGACGGAGCGTTTTCACTTTTTAAGGATTATAACCTATGAAGACTGTCAAAACGGATGCTTCTGTCGAGGCGCTGAAACAGATGATTGACACGGAAAGCATTGAGAAGCTGAAGGGAGAGACCGGTACGGTATATCGTCGCCTCTCGAAGAACAAATCGGTAGGAGACTATACCGCCAGGATGATTTATATGGCGATGCTGGCAGATACTATCGGATGTATCGAGAATAATGGTGTAGGTCAGGAATCGCTGACGGAATATATTTACCGGGAATGCGGCTTCAGGAAAGCAGAAGCTGGAAAGATTGCAGAAATCTTTTCCCGGGTGTTCAGTCAGGAACATATTGCTGAATGGGACTCACGGAAAGAGGAGGGATTCCGGGAGCTTTGCTCCGGAAAGCTGCAGATTCAGGTGAAAAATGAAAACTCCGCATGGCATCGTGACGGTGTTCATGTTGAATGCTCCTATAAAGCCTCCGCGACACTCCGCATCAAAGATCAGAAAACTGCACGAATGGCGCTTGCGGGAATCATTGACCATGATCCTTACATCTCTTCACAGAAATTGACGGAGTATCTTGAAAAGCAGCTTCAGGATGAACTGGATGCTGACTTTGAGGATTACTGTACGGAAGATGATTACTATCCACCGGTCCCGGAAGACTATGATGATAATTTTGAGGCTTATGTGATGAAGCCGTTTTGTGAGAAATATGGTCTGGAATGTATTGATTATTCCGGAAAGGGAGAAGGCGCTGACTCATATATTCGTGATGACAGGTGGGACTATCGCTGACTGATAAGGAACAGTTTGGAAAGGAATGATTACATATGAGCAGGCTCAAGGACTTGAGGAAATATATCGATAAGAAACTGGCAAAGTGGATCGATAATGGTGCGGACAGAGCGAAGGCAGAGGCACACCTGTACGGAGTTTCATTTGCGGCAGCTCTGATTGCGCAGAGAAGGGGAATGTCTGCACAGCAGATTGAACTTCTGCAGATGGCGGGGATGCTGCATGATGTCTATGCGTATAAGACTGGAAGCTATGAGGATCATGCTCACAAGGGAGCTGAGCTTGCAGGCGAGATCCTGGATGAGCTGAAGATGACGGCTCCTGACGAGAACAGCCTGATACAGTCGGCCATTTATCATCATGACGATAAGGCATCTGTGGACAGTCCGACAGACGAGGTCCTGAAAGACGCGGATGTCATGCACCATATCTACAATGATCTGAGCAAGCCGGTCAAAGAGAAGGAAGCCGCAAGATATGCGGCGTTGAAGAAGGAATTCGGGATAAGCTGATGAAAGTGTATTTCTATGGGGATTCCAATACGTACGGCTATGATTCGCGTGACATGTTTGGCGGAAGATACCCTGAGGACAGCAGGTGGACAGATATCCTGCAGAAACTTGTGAAGCCGAATGCAGAGGTGATTGCGGACGGCATGAATGGACGTACGATTCCGGACCAGGGATACGCGCTGGAATACCTGAAGAGGAAATTGCAGGATGCTGCCCCAGTTGATCTCTTTGCTGTGATGCTTGGGACCAATGATGTTCTGAACAGCTCCGATCGTGAAAGCGGACAGATTATCCGGAAGATGGAGGCGTTCTGCGAGGCGATCAGGTGTATGGAAGGAATGCAGATTGCATTGATCACTCCACCGCCGATTCGAATCGCAGGGGAAGCCGGAAGAGCATTTCAGTTATGCATGGAGCAGGTTTGCGCTGGATACCGGGAAGCTGCGCAAAGGCATGGATGGCTTTTCATAGACACGGAAGACTGGAATTTGAATCTGGCGTATGACGGAGTCCATTTCTCAGAACAGGGACACAGAACATTTGCCGACAGAATGATGGAGAAACTGACAAGTTTGTCAATTCTGTGAACATTTCAGAAAATAAGCACTCATCACTTGGCAGTGCTAACAGATGGAGCTATAACACAGTCAGAACGAAGGAGATGAAAGGAAACGGAAAGAAGTTCAATGAAAGTGCTTCAGGAAGTTTCCCAGAGAAAGTCTCTTCCGTATCACATAGAGCTGTTGTAGATGGTAACTGGAACCCGGAGATATTTTCCACGAGTACAACGGTTACACATAGGTTTGATCCGATGAGGACAGGTTCGCCGAAAAGCACGGCGAACCTGTCGCCTCCGGCGGGATGCCATGGACGTGCAGAGGAAGGCGCTTCGCGCCGCACGTCCAGGCGCGGGTCCGCCGGGGCGGACCCGATTTAAGAGAGGAGAATGACTTATGATGGTACCGAGTATCTTTAATGACAATCTGTTCAGAGACTTGTTTGATGATGATTTCTACATGCCGATGATGCCGGACATGAGCGATGTTGATAAGAAGCTTTATGGCGGCAGGGCGGCACATGAGATGAAGACCGACGTAAAGGAAACCGAAAAGGGCTACGAGGTCGCCGTTGATCTTCCGGGATTCAAGAAGGATGATGTCACCGTGGAACTGAATGACGGTTACATGACCATCACCGCAGCCAAGAAGGTTGGCAACGATAAGAAGAACAAGGAAGGTAAGTACATCCGCCGCGAACATTACGCAGGGACGATGAGCCGTACGTTTTATGTCGGTGATCAGCTGACCGAGAACGATATCCACGCCCAGATGAACGACGGTATCCTGACGCTTCAGATCCCGAAGATGGAGGAAAAGAAGCAGGTCGAAGACAAGAGACATCTCATTCAGATTGATGCGGCATAACCGCTGTAGACGTCACAGTTTCAAACTTCGCGTACTGACATAAGACAGTCCGAAGGCTCGCAAAAAGGCCTTCGGACTTTTTTGCGGTTATTTCAGTATCCCGTCTTTTTCATGAGCCGGTATGCAGCCAGCGGCATTGCAATGTCGACAATCATGCTCAGGACATACAGAAAATACTGTTTTCCGCCGCCTGCCCACTTGATGGCGGTCATTATGATCGCAAGGATGCTGCAGGTGGCCCATGTGCAGTAACCGCCGATCTTCTGTGAAGCAAGCAGTATGACAAGACCGGTCACCATGCCTATTTTCACAAGAACAAAGACTGTGTTTGCGGCAGCACCGCCGATTGGGAACAGCATAACCGCACCGGCAACAGCAAAGACAATTGATACAATCAGCCATGTCTTCAGATTCTTATTCATCAGAGAGACCCTCCCATCTTCAGATGTTTCCAGAAATATTGTATCATTGGCACAGAGTGACAGTTTTGCAGAAGCGTAAAGGCAGATATGCTGGAGATGGCAGAAGCAGCCTGTCTGAAAGACAGGTGCCTGAGCCATGCAATTTCAAGGTGTTTTGAGAACAATGCGTGAAAATCGGGAAGTTTATATCAGCAAGAAGATATCGTATGCACTCCGTCATAACCCCGAGAAGTATGGCCTGCATCTTGCATCGGACGGATCTGTGGAAATGGGTACGTTTCTTCGGGCGATGAACGATATGCATCACTTTGATCCGCCGCTGACAGAAGCGGATATCCGCAAGATCATGGAGCATGCTGACAAGCAGAGGTTTGCCATCGAGGACGGAAGAATCCGTGCTCTGTACGGGCATTCCTTTCAGGTGAAGGTGGAACATGAAGAAGCAGTTCCGCCTGCGATTCTGTACCATGGGACTGCTCACAGGTTCTATGATTCCATCATGGAGAAGGGACTTCTTCCAATGGTGCGGCAGTATGTACACATGTCTGCGGATATCGAGACTGCGCAGCAGGTTGGAAAGCGGAGGGATAATCATCCCTTGATTCTGACCGTTGATGCAGCCAGGGCGTATGCAGACGGAGTGGTATTTTATGTTGGCAATGACAAGGTGTGGCTTGCGGACCGTATCCCACCGGAGTATCTGAGGCGTCTGTGAAGATTATCATGTCGTCGAAGTATGAAAAAAGCCTCATCGCATTGGATGAGGCTGGAAAATCGGAGGGAGTGCCGGCCGATTTCGCGTCGGCCGGCTAGAGTATGAAAAGTTTTATCAAATCAAGTATTTGCTGTCTGCTTCATTTGATGGTTCACATCTTAGCGGGCACTTGTGAAAGGGATATGGCAGTCGTGTGAAGAAACTGTGAGCATTTTCACGAAGAATATTGCTAATTGTGTATACAAATATAAACTTTGGAGTACAACGAGGAAAGGCTGATGGAAGATATTACGAAAATAGACATCGATGCGTTTATGAAGGCACATCCTGAGGAAAATTTTTTGTCTTCAGCCGACATTGACTTTATCCGGGTAAAAATTGGAAAGAGCCATGTGGGAAGACGGGACTGGGAGCAGGTACAGGATCGAATGGCAGGACATTCCCTGTTCGTGATGAGACCGGCGGGAACCATTTCCTTTATTCGAACTGTGGAGCGGTATCTTGTTGACGGAAACCGGCTGGTGCTGTTTACCAATCTGACTGACTGCAGGGAATACCTGAACCGGATTTTGGAGCAGAACGGGCCGGGAGACTGGAAGATACAGATCGGGGATATTAAAGTTGAAGAAGCGCTGGCATTTGCCCGTCAGCATGATCTGTTTGCAGCAATTGACTATTAGTATCATTTCCGCCATATTCTATTGCGTCATATCAATATAGTGATTAAGAACCTTTTCAGTGTCCTTTTGGTCAAGAATGAAATAGTCCATGTCTCTTTCAAATGCAACAGAAAACGCATTTAGCACATTCTTCTCAAGAAATGACACAGTGTCATAGGAATCGAGATACGGAACAAGGGATACATATTGACCCGGCACAACAGTTACGCACCAGTCTTCTGGAACAGTGATATGGTTGCTGTCGGAGATAAAGAACGTATTGCCCAGCCGGTTTCTAAGTCCGATTAGAACCTCATGAACAATCTCCTTTGTCGCTTGAATTTTGACACCGCTCTCTGAAAGATAGTACTGTGTTGCCATTTTGTGGAGCCCATTCATAGATACTATTTCAACCGGCTTGGCCGACTGCAAGGAAGCGCAGAATTTCCACAGGCGATTTCTCATTTTTTTCGGAGCCAAACGGTTTACGAGTTCCTCTGTCGCCATAAGGGACATACATGGAGTCGGGTCAAGAAGAAATATTTTATCCGTAGACTGCAGCGTCGACATGATTTGCATCTGCATCTCTTCCAGGGATCTATTCCGATGGGTGATTTCATCCGATAATGGGAGCATACGTTCATAGGCGTGTTGATACATACGAATGGTCTGCGGACTTGTCTCCAGGTACGCAGCATCCATCTTTGTGTTCATAAATAATACTCCGATACTACTGATAATATAATATGGATAGAGCAATCCCAGTCCGTCCAGAAGATTGCTTGCACCGTAGAAGAAATGTACTACAGACTGTACCGACAATGCCATCGGAATAAGATCATGGAACTTCGGTGAGTTGTGTTTGTCGATATCATCGGTTGTGTTTGAAAAGTGGAACAGAAAATGTATCTGGTGCTTATTGGAGCAGAAAGTATGGCAGTACTTCGTCATGAGGCGTGTTACCTCCAGAGGAAGGAATGCATAGATCGCTGAAGAATCATCCAACTGAGAAGAAATCTGCATGAACTGTACTAGAGCATGGTCAACAGAAGATCGTCCAGTTATCAAATCTAATCCAATCTCTTTTTTTACATCGTCGATAAGATCAGACTTAGCGGCACAATTGGTGTTATGATCTTCCACTTCGAATCTCATAGAAAACTCAGCTTCTGAAATGGAGTTCAGGCATTCTCGTACAATTTCATGGTTGATCCATGCAACAGTACCGTAACGTACCTCTTCATACCCCCCCTGAAGCAATTCCGCATCCGAATCCGACATTCCAAGGTTCTGGATAATCTCCTGAAGCTGTGCAGGCGTGGGAAGACGGGAACCATTCATAAACTTATAGAAGGAGCTTCTGTTGATGCTGGTTTTCTTGATTGCGCTGTTCACTGAGACATCGTACTTTGTAATCATGCCTCGCAACAAGGCACTATATTCGTTCTGAGTCATATCTGCAAACCTGTCCTAAATTTTTTATTTCCAAAGCATACTTTATCCGAAAACAAGTGATCGGGCAAGGCAAAACGTACTAATAGAAACACAGGGACACCCAGAAAGGGGAAGTTACGCATTTCCCTCCAGAATGAAGGAGATGAGGAAAATTGGAAGTGGCAAAGAATTCCACAAAAAATAGACACAAATGCCACTAATGTGAAGAAACCGCACGATGATGTATAATTACTTCGATTTTTTATCGAAGAATTAGCTGATATTGTGCGGGATTTGGATGGAGAAAGAATAATTTCCTTAGCTGACTAGCTATGCTAATTCACTGTACGTGCCGGAGGTGACGATGATGGCATATCAGGAGAACGGGTACAACGTGCTGGAGGATACCCAAGCTTATGATAACATACTTGCCAAGAGCCTACTATACGCGGATGTCTTTGTCAACAAGGGGTACTTGGCGAATCTGAACCGATTTGAGGTTGTACAGGCTGATCCTGCAAGTAAGTCTGATGATTTTGTCCGGTTTTACCGTGTTTCCCGTCTTGTCTATGACACTGACGAAAATACGAACGATAAGCTGATTTCTGTCTATTCGGCTCTGTACAACATAGGTTCTTCTATAGTGCTTCTGTTACAGAGCAATCATGAATGCCTTGATTTCTATATCGGCATTCGCTCAGAGGACAATGCTTCGACAGCGGAAGCAATTCTGAAGAAGAGTCTGGATGGCAATTTTCCCGGCAATTCGACTCAGCTGATTCCCAAGTCAGAGGTTACAGAAATCCTGTCCACAATCAATGAGCGTACTCGGTTTGGCAATTCGCTGAATGTTGCTTCAGTCTCCGTCGTTCCGTCTCCACGTGATGACGATAAACAGAAATACGTCCAGGGTATCGAGAAATTCATCGATACGATGAAGGGAGAAAATTATACCGCTCTTTTCATCGCGGATCCGGTGAGCAAGGAGGGCCTGAATCTCAGAAAACATGGCCTGCTTCAGATTCAGACTGCGCTGACACCATTTGCATCAACGCAGCTGTCGTATGGGATCAATGACAGTGTCTCCATCGCAAAAGGAATGAGCAAATCGGTCTCTGACTCTATCAATCACTCGCTGTCTGACACAACAAGCACTTCAGATACACGCAGCGTCTCCCACAGCAGTTCCAGCGGCTTCGGCTTTTTCGGAATGACAAATAGTTATGGACGTTCCACAAGCTACTCAAGCGGGACTTCTTGGGCGAAGGGAGTATCGGAAGGAACAACTAAGACAGAGGGCATAACCGAATCAGACACAAACACAGAGACGAAGGGAAGTTCAAAACAGGTCACGGTTACGAGCGAAAACCGTGATGTGAAGTATACAATTGATCAGATTGACAAGCATCTTAAACGGATTCGCAATTGTGAATCATTCGGCATGTGGGATGTGGCTTGTTATTTTCTGTCAGAGAGTATTCAGACTTCTGTAGTGGCTGCAAGCAGCTTCAAGGCGCTGATGAGCGGTTTTGATTCCGGTATTGAGGATTCGTACGTTAATGTCTGGAGTTCTCAGGACCAGGAACATACACCAGAAGTCTTGGACACCCTTCGCTGGTGCATGAATCCAGAATTTATCATTGCAGAAAATCAGGACTTTTTCCTGACAGATTCACAAAATGTTTCTGCCTGCAGCATGCTTTCCGGAAATGAACTGCCTTATGTATTTGGTTTGCCGCGCAAATCGGTGAAGGGCATTACCGTCATGAACATTGCACCATTCGGGCGCAATGTAATGTACTCTGAGCAGCCGCCGAAGGGAAAGAAGATCCGGTTCGGCCAGGTGTTCCATATGGGTATGGATGAAGGGACGAAGGTCAATCTGGACCTTCAGAGCTTTCGGTCGCATTGCTTCATTACGGGATCTACCGGAACCGGAAAGTCGAACACTACATACAGGATCCTCGATGAGATGATTCTGAATAAAATCCCGTTTCTTGTGATTGAGCCGGCAAAGGGCGAGTACAAACGGTATTACGGAAGCCTTCCGGGCATTAATATCTTCTGCACAAACCCGAAATATTTTACGATGCTCCATATCAATCCATTTCGTTTTCACCCGGATATCCATGTGCTGGAGCATCTGGACCGGCTCATTGGCATTTTCAGTGCCTGCTGGCCGCTTTATGCGGCGATGCCTGCGATTCTGAAAGAGTCTTTTGAGCAGGCATATGTGCGATGCGGATGGGATCTCAATAAGTCCATCTATACGTCAACCGGGAGAGGGCGGTTCCCGACCTTTCAGGATGTGCTTGAAATCCTGCCTGAGGTTATCAACAGTTCTGCTTATTCAGCAGAGTCAAAGGGAAACTATATTGGCTCCCTGGTTACACGGGTGAAGTCCCTGACGAATGGCATTATTGGCCAGGTGATGTGTTCTCCTGACGATATCGATGACAGTGTTCTGTTTGATGAGAACACAATAGTGGATCTAAGCCGGGTGTCTTCACTTGAGACAAAGTCGTTGTTCATGGGCATTCTGATCATGAAGCTGAATGAATATCGCATGTGCAGCAGTGAGGAAAACCAGCCCCTGCGCCATGTTACAGTCCTGGAGGAAGCCCACAACATTCTGAAACGCTCGTCCGGCAGTTCAGGAGGAGAAGATTCCGCAGATGTTCAGGGAAAGTCTGTGGAGATGATCAGCGCGTCGATCGCTGAGATGCGCACTTATGGGGAAGGCTTTATCATTGTCGACCAGTCGCCTTCAGCAGTGGATGTATCCGCGATAAAAAATACGAATACAAAAGTCATTATGCGACTTCCAGATTACGATGACTGTCTTGCCTCCGGACGTTCAATCGGACTCAATGATGAACAAATCCATGAGATCTCCCGGTTTCCGAGAGGCGTTGCAGCAGTTTATCAGAATAACTGGGTGGAAGCCGTACTTACAAAGGTTGATAAGAGTGACGAAAAGTACCACCGCGAGGATGCCATCGTTACCTCAGATGAGATGGCACATCTGCGTGCAAGGCTTGCGATACTACTGGTGGTCCAGTACGAGACCGGTGAGATTGAGAACGATGGCGTACAGCTTGATGAACTTCGGGATGCAGTTGACAGAAGCGAAATTAATGACGCGAAAAAGAAGGAAGTCTACGCAAAACTAGCGGCACTTGTCATGTATTTTGAGGCAGAACGTCCGACAAGATATAGGTTTTCGAAACGCCTGATGATCCTCATGGAGTGTGAAGGGCTGTTCGATGTCCTTCCTCTGCGGTTTTCCGGCAACTACTCAGGCAGCACTGCAATCACACGGGAGAAGATTGATAAGGATGACCGCTCCGCCATTATCGCGTGGTACAAGGCGCTGTATGAAGCGATTGATTCCTATATCGCATTTGATTATCAGGAAGATGCCATGAAGAAGAAAGTACTCCATTACCTGATATATGAGAAATATATGGAGGGTGTGCAGGAAAAGCGCGAGAACCGTTATCTTCTGATCTACCGGACATTGTATTCGAAGTAAAAAAGACTTCTGAATCAGATCAAGGGCGAACCCGTCCGGACAGTGCTAGAAACAGATGGCGGCAGAGGAGAGAGAATGAATAAGGTTTCTGTCAATTATAATCCATATCTTCCCGAACTGAAGATCAATGTGAATGGTCGGAGGCTTCCAGAATACAGTGCACTCATGAAGTATAAGCACCGTCCATTTTCAGAATGGGCCGGAGTATTTTTTGATGAAATCGCACGTGAAGTCAATGATTCCTACGAACTGTCATATGTTGGCACCGTATGGGAGAAAGACATTCTGGAACGACTCGGTGAGAACGATGCACTGTGCAGTTCATTTTCATATGCATTCCCGGAGATAGCGGATGATATTACAGACCGGCTTATGGCTCTTCAGAGTCTGGGTGACAGAGAGCCGGCTAGTGAAGTCTCAGTCGGAATCTGGGCACCGGACCGGGAGCTATGCTCTTCTTTCTGTGACATGCTTTTGGAATCTGGAGTGTTTGAAGAGGAAGAAGACGGACTGACATCGGATGCATTTCCGCTCACCTCCATTTCAGTGAAGATGGCAGATGCTCTGAGGGAATTCTCCCGTATGGACCTGGGCTTTGCGTTTCTCCCCTCTGAGAGTTATGAAGAAGCAGAGGACACAATAGCAGCATATGGGAAACCACTGACTGTTGTGACCGCTTCTGGCTTCACAGGATTCTCTCGTCTGGAAGGTAATCATTTCTTCTTCGATACAGATGGCAGTGACACGGTTGACCTGTTTATGAACGCGGTCATGGAGATGGTTCTTCCGGCTGTCCTGTCGGATCGAAGCTATCACATCGAGAAAGAAGTGGATGCAGGGCATATTCGGCTGTCAGGAGAAGAGCGGGAGAGGCTCAGCCTTTTGACCAGCACGTGGAAGAAGGTTCAGGTAATGATTCCAGGCCAGCTGTACGTGGGACGGACACTGGAGATCGGCACATCCTCTGAGAAGGAAGCAGAAGGTCTGAACGCAGAATCGGAGAATGGTCTTATCCGGGTTTGCGGCATGTCGTTAACCGGTACTCAAGCCGGAAGGGATCGGATCAGTGTTTTTCAGGAAGGAGATCCGGACCCGGTTGCTTTTAGGGATGTGAAGATTGTCGACGCGGTACTGATTAACGAGATTAGGGTATTTCCAAAAGTGAAATATATTCCTGAAGGTATTGATGAACAGCTCGATCTTCAGGTCCTCCCGGAAAATGCAGTGAACGTCAGCGAATTGAAGACGGAGATGGAGGACCCGACTGTAGCGGTTATCGATCTCCAGAGACATATGGTGAGAGGACTTCGCGTGGGCAAGAGTGTGGTGAGAATCGGAACGCCGGATGTCCAGACAGAGATGACGATTATCGTGCAGCCGCATGTGCGTGACATTATCCTTCCAACCGGGCATGTAAATCTGTCTGCGGGAGAGAGTATCCGATGGAAGCCAAGGATGGAGCCTGAAGACAGTTTCGAGCAGCTTCGCATAATAAGCAGCAGCCCATCCACTGTTGAATATCGGGATGGTTTTCTGACAGCGAAGAAAACAGGAACTGCAACGATCATGGTGAGCACTCAGGATGGAAACCTCCGGAGAGAGTGCAGAGTGGAAGTCGGAAGGAAATTCCATTTCTGAATCGGAGTTCGGGCGCGGTATACGGTTGAATGATGAGAGGGTATCAGGTAGTGCAGATGCAGAGGAGAGACGGCAACTCTCAGGGAGGTGACCAGAGGGTATGGGATATACACAGGAAAAAGACCCGGTATCCTGGTATTATCGAACTCTTTCCAGGGCAGATCAGACGTTTTATAAAGCGCTGGTGGATGGATTCCGAAATTACAGAACAGGTATTCCCGCAGGCAATTTGAAAAATTTTTCTGATATCATGCAGGACATCAGTGCTTCGTACCCGGAATTGTTCTATCTGCCAATCCGACTGAGTGCGCAAGGAGGTTTTCTTGGCGGAAAGACTGTGAGAGTCCAGTATGTGTACCCGAAGGTCGATGCCTCCAGAATACGGCAACAGGTAGACTTGGCGGTGAACCGCTTCATGAAGGAATATGTGGACGTCAGCATGGCAGATTATGATAAGGCGATAGCGGCGCACGATTATCTGAGAAAAATTGCGGTGTACGATGAATCTGCTGTCAGTTTTTCAGCAGGAGGTCCGAATAGGCATTTTATGGAGTCTCATTCGATCGTCGGACCGCTGATCAATCATACCTGTGTTTGTGAGGGCTATGCAAAAGCTTTCACGTATCTGTGCAGGAACATGGGACTTGAGTGCTACAGTGTCTATGGAACCGGAAACAGCGCGTATGAAAGAGGACCGCACATGTGGAACATGGTGAAGATCAGCGGCTTCTACCATCATGTCGATGTTACATGGGACAAGCAGTTTGATTCTGACCCGAACATGCCAAACTACAGCTATTTCGGGCTGGATGATAAGACTGCCGCGCGGGACCACACATGGAACAGGCGGTATTTTCCGAAGAGCGAAGAATGTCCCGGAAACTTTTTCCACATGAATGATGCTTTGATCTCTTCCAGAGCGCAGCTTGAGAATTTTCTGCGAAACAGTATCGAGTCGGAAGAACCGTACATTTTGTTCCGGGTAGATCCTGACAGCAGGTTTGTGATGGAAATCGACGGATGCCTCTGGGACGTAATGCAATCTGCACAGAGCAGGTGCCGGCATGTGAGAGTATCCTCCTGCCAGGTGCAGACATTTCCGGAGCAGCATGTATATTGCGTGATCGCGAAGTATGAGTGAAGCAGAGGCAGGAGCTTAAGCATAGAAAAGAGGAGGGAAGGCCTGTGTGTGACGGATTTGACAGTGGATCGGATATGGATTCCGGAGAGTCCACGGAAGTCAGTGAAGTGGATACTTCTTCCAGCGAGGTTAGTACCGATGAGACTGGCGGAGAGGCATCAGCTGATGATGTTTCGAATGCGGAAGCAGACGGCGAAACTGAGGGCGGTCTGGATGAAGGCGATGCGAATCTGGATGATTCTGACGGGGAGGATGATTCCGGCGAAGGGGACAACCAGGAAGTAGACGATGGCATCGGGGAAGACGCATATGATACCGGAAAAGCGACAGGAGACTTCGGTGATGAAGACTGGGGTTCCGAAGATTATGACAATGCGGATGAACCAAACCTCGAGGAAGAGGAAGGCGGAGACGATGTCGATAAAGCGGAGGAAGAGGACACAGAGGATGCTGCCTACATGGAGGCAGACAATGACGATGATCTTTCGGAAGGCTTCGGCGATGAAAAAGATGATTTCGATGAGTCGGACGAGCCTGATCTGAGTGAAGAAGCTGCGGATGATGCAGACGGCGGGGACGGTGTCGATGGCACAGATACTGCAGATGATGTAGATGCTGTGGAAGCTTCTGATGGTGCGGATGGCACGGACGATGTGGAAACTGTGGATGACACAGATGCCGCGAATGAAGCGGACAGTACGGACGATGTCGGTAATGCAGATGGCACGGACGATGTGGATAGTACAGATGCTGCAGAGGATGCAGACAGCGCGGACGATGTAGATGGCACGGATGCTTCAGAGGAGGCCGACGGAACAAGCGATGCGGATGACATACCCGACTACGAGGAGACATCCTATGAGGACAGTGTCGACGATACGGATGCGGAAGAAGACGACCTCGAAGACGATCTGGATGTGGATGATACCGTGACTAATGTACCGGAAGAGTACACAGACGAGGACACCGGCGAAGAGGCAGACGAGGTCAAAGAGACGGACGAAACCGGAGAGGCAGACGAGGTCGAGGAGACGGACGAAACCGGAGAGGCAGACGAGGTCGAAGAGATGGGTGAAACCGGAAAGGCAGACAGTACCGGTGAAGCAGACAACTCTGAGACAGACGAAACGGGCTCAGAGGACGTCGATACTGATGAAACAGAAGAAGCGAACAGCGATGGCGATACGGACAGCCCCGATGACTACGAGGAAGCTACATACGAGGATGAGTCTGATGACATCGAAGGTGACGCTGAGGACTTTGACGAAGAGGCGGAGGAAGATGACAGCGCGGCAGATGAGCCGGAAGACTATTCTGATAAGGATGATTCTGTAGAGGAAGAGGAAGAACCGGAGGAAGAAGAACCGGAGGAAGAAGAACCGGAGGAAGAAGAACCGGAGGAAGAAGAACCGGAGGAAGAAGAAGAACCGGAAGAAGAAGAACCGGAGGAAGAAGAATCGGAGGAAGAAGAACCGGAGGAAGAAGAAGAACCGGAGGAAGAAGAACCGAAGGAAGAAGAACCGGAAGAACAAGAAGAGCCTGAAGAGGAAGCAGATGAGGTGAAGGTGGCAGGCACGCCTGAGAACATCGAGAATGATTCCGGTGACAGGAATACGGAGAATCTCTCAGAGCGTCTGGATCCGTTGACAAGATATTACAGCGAACACAACTACTCTCAGGCAGATGCCGCTGAATATACGCAGGATCCAGAGTGGCGGTCTTTAATGCAGCAAGCATATCTGGACTATGAGCTTCCTCCTCTGACACCGGAGAATGCAAGAGCACAGCTTACTCAGTACATGTCTGATCACAATTATGGTCCGGAGGATTTCAGAATTTACTCACAGGATCCGGAATGGCGGGCACTCGAGGCACAGGCATATCCGGATTATGATATTCCGCCCAGAAACAATCCCGATAATTTGGGAGGATGGCATGATATCAAGGATAAGACCGCATTGGAAAAAAGCGTGCAGTTCACCAACCCGGGATATGATTATGGAGGGAAAGAATATCAGGTAAACTGCCAGCGATGCGTTGGTGCGTCCGAGATGCGCGCAAGGGGATATGACGTGGAGGCAAACCCGTGCTTTGACTGGGATCATGATAATTTGTCGGTTGGATCCGATGAAGAACTTTTAAAAGGGGGAGGTCCGTTCAGCATCTGGGAGGATCCTGATGTCAGGGAAACCGGTGGAAGCGGGATGGAAGACATTGAGAAACAGATGAAGCAATGGGGAGATGGCACCAGAGCGGAGATTAAAGTTTCCTGGGCCAGTGATCCGAGTGTGGGTCATGTTTTCATTGCGGAACAGAAAAATGGCCGCACTTATTTTTATGACCCACAGAATGGGGACAGAGACTGTTCAAGATATTTCAGAAAGGCAGCACCGGACCGGACCATGTTTGCGAGAATCGATAATCTTCAGCCCAGTGAGAAGATTCTTGAGTGCTGCAGCGAAAGAAGGAGGAGAACATGATGGTTGATTTGAAAAAAGCATACCAGATTGCATATGCATACTATGACGCACACGGTCATCAGGAAATTACCTCTCTGTTTGATGCGGAGAAGGATGGGCTTTGGGTGGCATTCGGCGGAAAGAAGGGAGAGGTCAGGTTTGGCGGAGCTGGTCTTGCAATAAACAGAGAGACCGGAGAGACTGCTCCTTTTTATCTTCCGTCAGATAAAAACTTCGATATTCTGGATCGCGCAGTCAAGGTGAAAGAAGAGGAGTATTCAATAGAACAGGATCAGGAGAAGGCAGAGATGAGTGAGAATGGGGGTTTCAAGGAGCAGGAAGAAGCAGACGGTGCTGACAGCATGGCCAGTACTTCAAAGCAGGCGGGGGCCGAGGAAGACGGATCCAGGGAAAGTGTCCCGGACGCAGAGAACCAGCTAACACTTCAGCAGATTCTGGAAGCGGTTGAAAAACTGGGCCGGGATTTTGACCAGAAGGTGAAGGTGGACAAGGGCAAGGACGAGATAATCAGAACCCTGAAGGATGAGATCGAATCTTATCAGAAGGGCAATATGACAAAGATCATTGACACCATGTCGCTAGACATCATTCAGCTGGCAGACGGGATCCGGAAGACGGCAGCTGTCTATGAGAAACGTGAATACAGCGAAGAGAATTATAAAAAGCTTCTCAGAGTTGTAAAAGGGATGTACCAGGACCTTCAGGATGTGCTCTATCGGGAGGGAATTGAACCTTATTCCATAGAGGGGCACGAGGTGGACGCCAGAAGGCAGACGATCATTGCGTCGGTCCCGACCGATGATGAGACGAGGAACAACCTGATCGCAGCCCGCGCAGGCGAGGGCTATGCAAGAGAGGACGGCAGTGTCCTTCGAAGAGAACGCGTCAAGATCTTCCGATATGAGAAGAAGGAAGATCAATAAGAAGACGAAGCAAAGCAGGTGATAACCAGCCGTGACCGGCAGGCACAGGATTTTCGCATTTCCGGGGCGGAAAGCCACAGGGAGATAAGAAGAGAATAAAAAGGAATCCGGAAAAGCAGCTGCTGCACAATAGAGAAATCGAAGACCAGAGAAACTGGACAGCCAGAAAGAGAGGGAGAAGGCATTATGAGCAAAGTTTACGGTATTGATCTTGGAACCACATATTCCTGCATCGCATATCTGGACGAGGGAATGGACAAGCCTGAGGTAGTGAAGAACGCGGAGGGAGCGCTGACGACGCCGTCAGTTGTCCAGTTTGAGAGCCCGACCGATGTACATGTCGGCGATATGGCGAAGGAGAACGCTAAGATGTATCCGGACCAGGTTGTGTCTTTTATAAAGAGAAGCATCGGTCAGGCGGGATTCAAGCTTACGATCAACGGTGTTGACTATACACCGGAGGATGTCTCCTCCTATATCCTGAAGAAGGTGACCGGGGATGCCAAGGACTCCCTTGATCAGGAGGGCAAGATCGCGGACGGCGAGGAAGTGAAGGATGTCGTTATCACCTGCCCGGCATACTTTGGTGTGGAAGAAAGGGATGCGACGGCAGCAGCTGGAAAGATTGCAGGGCTGAATGTTCTCGGAATCATCAACGAGCCGACGGCCGCGGCAATCTCTTATGGAGTGACTGCGGACAGTTCAGAAAAGACAGTAATGGTCTACGATCTGGGCGGCGGCACGTTCGATATCACAATGATTCATATCAAGGCAGGAGAGATTCGCGTCATCTGTACAGGCGGTGATAAGGATTTGGGCGGCAAGGATTGGGATGACCGTGTGATCCAGTACCTTGCGGAACAGTTCCAGCAGGAGACCGGGACTCCGGACAATATTCTCGAGGACCCCGAGACCTATCAGGATGTTTCGCTCTCCGCAGAGCGCGCCAAGAAACTTTTGTCCGCAAAGCCCAAGGCACCGGTATCCATAAGCTACCAGGGAGAGCGTGCGCGAGTGGAGCTTACCAGAGAGAAGTTCGATGAACTGACAGCAGACCTTCTCACCAGAACAATCGATCTGACGAGAGAGATGCTGAAGGAGGCGGAGAAGAAGGGCTTCAAACAATCGGATGTCTCAGAAATCCTTCTTGTCGGCGGCTCTTCGAAGATGCCGCAGGTGCAGAACCGAGTCCGCGCAGAGTTTGGGATTGAGACAAAGATGTTCGACCCGGATGAGGCGGTAGCAAAGGGCGCTGCCATTTATGCACGCAACATGAAGGCATACAACATCCTGATCGAGGATATTGCGAAGAATCAGGGCAAGACAGTTGAGCAGCTGAAGGACGACATTGATACCGGCAAGACGACCATTGAAAAGGAAGCGCAGAATGCCAATATTTCTCTGACTCAGGGATCCGACAGCACAGGAGCTGCTGGTGGTGCAATCTCTCTGAGGCCAATCAAGATTATTAACGTAACGAGCCGCAGCTTCGGTATTATCTCCTTTAATGCAGAGGACAAACTGGTTCTGTACAATCTGCTCCTGAAGAATGCAGAACTTCCGACTGAAAATACACAGACTTTTTATCCGCATGAAGATAATCAGACGTCGGTTTCCTTGGAAGTCATGGAAGACCTCAGTACGGATGAACAGACGGATAAGGAACAGGGCAAGCCGGTCGGTACCGCTTTGCTGAAACTCCCGGCCGGAGCAACGAGAGCCACAGAGCTGTCCATCACATTCCGTCTGGATGAATCTGGACTTCTTCATGTCAGAGGTGAAGTCGTAAAGACTCATGAGCTCGTCGAGGCTGACTTCGAGACAAAGAGTGCAATGTCCCAGGAGGAACTGGATGCGGCAGCAAAGAGAAACCAGAGCTCCTCAGTCGACTGACCGCTGACTGCAGCGGCAGGAATGATCTTTCGCAGAATACGGATTCTGTGGAAGAACAGAAACTGAATGATGCTGACGAGGGAGAATATGAGCGAGAACAGAGACAATTATTATATTTTGCTGGAACTTCCATTCAATCCGCCTGAGCAGAATATGGAAGTTATCCAGAAGGCCATAGAGAAAAAAAGACAGCAGTGGTCCAAGGATCAGCTTGTAGCATTCAAAAAGGCGAAGGCTTCTGCATACCTGGAACTTCTCCCGGATATTACGGCAGTGATGACAGATCCGGACAAACGTACCCAGGAAGCTAAGGCAGCGAAGCAGATCAGCGAAGGAAAGATCAAAGAGCTGGACATGAAGCTGAAACTGTATTCCTCGAAGGGCGACCAGCTGAGTGCGAACGATCTTAAACGCCTGACGAAGATCTACGCTCCATATGGATTTACAGAAGATTTTATTAGAAAGAGGTTTGCAGGTATTGTCGGAATTCCTGATGATCGCAATACAGAAAAACTTCTGAAAGAAGTGATTTCAAAGCAGCAGGCAGACAATATCCGCAGTTATCTCAGGCAGCTGGGAACTCCATATGCGACGGTATACGAGTTTCTGGGGCTTTCTGCCTCTTCCTCCCGTGCGGCAGTTGTAGAGAAGGCGCAGCAGCTGAAGAAGAAGATACTGGAGAGCGGTACTAAGAATGGAATGACTGCAGCGCAGCAGTCGCTGGCAGGGCTGATCATTGAAATCTTCAAGGACGATGCGGGGAAGAGACGTTACGATAATTTTGCGTCGATCACCAGGTATGGGAAGGTCAATGATGCGGTTGATGAGCTGGCAAGGAGCAATAAGAATACGATTGACAGCAAGATGAAGGAAGCCCTGATTGAGACCTGTCAGTCTGAATATAACGGAGTGTCGCTCTCTGATGCATCACTGTACATCGACAATTACTGTACTTTTATGCAGTATCGGTTAACCGGGAATACAGTACGCTGCGCACACTGTAATGTCGAATATCCTGCCGGAACGGAGACCTGCCCGAAGTGCGGCAGGCATATTGTCATCATATGTCCGAAGTGCGGCAGACAGAATGACAATATTACGAAGGTCTGCCAGTGCGGGTTTAATCTGGAGCAGATAGAGCCTGTAACCGTTGCACTGGCGAAAGCGAGGGAGGCTTTTGCATCGAAGAAGTATGAGCAGATTGAACCGCTCTTGGTGACTCCCCGGACATACTGGCCGGACAATCCAGACTTAAAGAAACTTGAGGGCGACATCAGTTTGCTGAAGAAGCAGTTTTCCGACCTTGTCACGAAGATCAGCGAACAGATGCGGGAAACGAACTACTACACAGCAAAGAAACTGATTGATGAAGGACGCAGCAGCGGATTTACAGTCGGAAATCCGCAGACAGGGATGTTCGTCATTGACGAAGCTCTGGAGGGAAAAGTAAAGCAGAAGATTGAAGAGGTTGAAAAACAGCTGGATTTGGTTAGAACCATGGCTCCTGACCAGGCTTTTGAAACACTTATTGCTTTGAGCAGCCAGGTGGGGGACTGTCCGGCGCTTCAGCAGCAGCTTTCAAAATATCCGCCGGAACCCGTCTTATCAATTCAGTCTTCCATCAAGGACGGCAACGTTTCAATCACCTGGAAGCCGTCGCAGAGCAGAGGAAATCTGGAGTATGTTCTTATCCGCAGGGAGAACGTATATCCCAATGGCACGAACACCAGAGATCCTTCCGGCAGAGAAATCTACCGCGGCCAGGATACTACATTCACTGATTCAGGGCTGAAAGATTCCGTCGTTTACTGCTATTGCGTGGTCACAGTCAGAGCGGGTGTGGAATCCGGGCCGGCAAGGCTGGAACCGCCGGTTGTGCTCGTTGACAATGTCAGTGATGTAAAGGCGAGAGGCGGAGACGGAATCATCAGTCTGGCGTGGAAGCGCCCGGCAAGCGTTAGCCAGATCCGCTTGTGGACATATTGCGGTGACAGCCAGCCGTCTTCAGAGTCCGATTACGCACCATTTCCTTCAAAGAGGCTTGATGGCGAAACTGTCACGGGACTCCGGAATGGAGAGCGCTGCTGGATCCGTATTGAAGCCGTTCACACGATCAGTGGGAAGTCATATGCTTCCCAGCCTCTTGTCCTCAGTGCCGTCCCGGAGAAGCCTGCTTCCCCGATGACCAACTTCCAGGTTCACTATGCGGACGAACGGTTCCGGGCCTCATGGGACGAATCAGAATGGGACGCAATTCTGTTCCATGCGGCGGAGAAGCCGGACTACGCTGTCGGTGCAGTGTACGACCTTGATGACATTCAGTCGAGATTTAAAAAAATAGAAATTTCCTTGAGAAGCAGAACAGAAGCGGACTTCACAATATCATTTACGGGAAACTGCTATATCATTCCCGGCCTGATCCGAGCATCGAATGTTGTTCTTGGCACCGCTGTCTGCGTATCCAATGTCCCGCCAATGAAGAATCCGACTACAGATATCAATGCCGGGGCAACGGAACTCTACGTAAACTTCGATTGGCCGAAGAAGGTTGACCACGCTTTGCTTCTGTATCGTCCAGACAGATATCCGGATTCTCCCGAGGACAGTGCGGCCCGCAGGGTTGAGGTGAACAGGCGTCAGTATGATATGGATGCGGGCATTATCATCCGCAACCCTGAGAAGGGAACGTTCTATGCTGCTGTTTACTCCTGGGTCGAATCGGAAGGCGGGAGAGTCTATTCCGACGGTTTGCAGTTCATGATGGAGAACGAACCGCAGCGAACCGTTTACTACTCTGTCCGCTGTGTGACGAGCGGCTTTTTCTCGAAGAAGAAAAAACTCACTGTCACATTAAAATCGGATGGAGAATTTCATTTTCCGCCATTCGTAATCGTGGGAAGAACAGGGCTTGTCCCCGGAAGCCGTGACAAGGGATCAGATTTGATTCTTGAAAACCAAGCTACGGATGTGAACCGGGAGAAGGTGCTTGAATATCCGGTTCTAGATGTGCCAAAGGGAACGAAGATCAGGATGTTCTTTCTGAAAAACAGTGATTATAAGAAGTTCAAGATTCAGAACGACGGGAACTCTGAACTATAAGGAGGCGTGCCATGGCGAAGATACTTTGTCCCTGCTGTTTTGAGCAATTCGATGATTCTGAAGTGGAATATCTCTGTCTGAATATGAGTCGTTCCAGGCCGTGTTCGAAAGCCCAGGGGAAAGAGAAGATTGCAGCATCTGAGATTAATCCGAAGAATCCTGTATGCCCAGAGTGTCATCAGAAACTGTCGACCAAGGTATGCCCATACTGCGGTTTTACGCTTCCATACAGTATCGGGACGATAGACAGCTATCCGATCTCAATCATCGGGGCCAAGGAATCCGGAAAGAGCAACTATGTGGCGGTTCTGATCGATGAACTGAAGAACAAGGTCGGCGGAGCGTTCAACTGTTCGCTTATGGCAAGCGGAGATTCGACAATCGCTCGCTATCGTCAGCAGTTTTACAATCCACTGTTTCGCAACAGGGTCTGTGTCCAGGGTACAGACGCAGGCGAGGTGACTCCGCTGATCTATTCCCTTCTGTTTGAAAGAGAAGTGAAGAGAGGGTTCTTCGGCAGGAAAGAATCGCTGACAAAAGCAATCTCCCTTACTTTTTATGACGCCGCAGGTGAGAATTTTGATACGAAGCAGGATATGGATACGTTTACCAAGTATTTGGCTCATTCCTCCGGCATCATTCTTCTTCTTGATCCGCTTCAGCTGCCGGCCGTTCGGCAGGAACTTGAAGGGAAGATTCGTCTTCCTCAGGAGAATACGGATGTCACTGATTTGCTGGACAGAACAATTGAAGTCATCAGGGAACAGACAGGAAATATGGATATGAAGAGAAAGATTCAGATCCCAATTGCTGTCTCATTCACCAAGATTGATGCGGTCCAAGGCATGATTGATGATTCCAGCTGCCTGAAGAATGATTCTACGCATATACAGAAGAGAACTTTCGACAAAGTGGATTTTGAGCAGGTCAATGAAGAGATGAAGAGTCTCGTCGACGAATGGATGGGTGAGGAACTGATCAACAAGGTTTCCGCAAATTTTGAGAACTACGGTTTCTTCGGTCTGAGTGCACTTGGCAGCAATCCGGATATGGACAATAAGATTCCGAAGTTTCGACCGTTCCGTGTAGCTGATCCGTTTCTGTGGATATTGTCACAGCAGCGTTTGATTCCGGTCGCAAAGTAGGTTGGTGGGTTTGTTGCCCGAAAGAGCCCGCATGACTGCAGTACGGCAACAAATGAGAGTAAGGAAAGAGATATGAGGAGGGACATATGAAGGCTTTGCAGTATCTGTATACCTCCTGGCCTAATGGGAATCTGCCCAACAAGGGGTATATGATTTACTCGACATCGGAAGGGATTACGCCTGAGGAATGCGAGGATATCCGTCGGGTTATGCGATACCAGCCTCCGCTGTCATTGGTGCCGAATCCGACACAAGAACAAATCATCGATGAGTTTCCGTACAATTTTGCGTATTTTCGCCTTTCGAGCAGAAGACTGTGCGCAGCGCTGACAACTTATGTGGGGAAAGACTATAGCCATCGATATGGCAATTATCTGATTCATGCACTTGTCTTCGAGGACAGAGACATGGATGTGTATCCTGTGGAATTGTTCGGTGAGGATTTTTGGAGAACATATCTGACAGAGGAGGAAATCCATGCGGATAGTCCGGTACCGCCGTTGGATATTCTGGACATTGACATGACAGGAGATATGGTCAATGAGTCCACTATTGCCGATTTCACAGCGGAGCATGAAGAGCAGACGGCACTGCTGATTGATGCATATATAGAATCGGTCTCACGGAAAGTTCCGTTGTATCTGAACGATACACGGGAGAATCTTGTGATGTGGTGTGCAGTGCTGCAGGAGATGATGCCGCTTCGGATGGCAAAAGAGCTTTATTTTACAACATACGCTTTTAACCCTTCGAATGTGAAAACATGCATGTCTGAGTATGGATGCACGATGTCGGTCATGGGCGTCTGGCAGGACAGACTGCAGTTTGATTATGCCGCACAGCAGCATATGGCAGGATGCGTTGTGGTGGATTTCACTGGAAATCATGTTACCGAAGGTTTGAGGCGGACGGAGGCGGCAAAAGAGATTGCGGCAGATTTTACGATTGGAATGGATGTTATTAGGCAGTTTGATGACTTCCTTGACAGTCATACGTCATGCAGTCGTGTCGAACTCCCGATTGAAACTGCCTATCGGTATTTTCAGCTCATGGAAATCCCCGGAACTCAGACAACCCTGACCGATCTTGCTGAAATAATGAGGTTTTCGGAAAAATATGTTACGGAGGACGACCGCCGGACGCTTGCACTGAAACTGCTTGATCTGCATGGAACTGAATTCCCGGAGGGCAGCCTGGAGGAAGAAACTCTGTTACTGGGTTTTTTGTACCGCTATGCGGATATTATGATGCTGACCGTGAATGAACTTTTTTTCAGTCTTTTGGTGAGAGCGTTGCAGACGGAAGGCGAGAATAGTGGAGCAGAAAGCGAAGGAAGGAAACTGCTGGAAGGGGTGCAGAAAAGTACATCTGAGGGCATAGGGAGTTTCTCGGAATATTTCCTGAGTGAAGAGGGAATTGATAAACAGAAGAAACTGGTTTCTGCCGATGCAGGAGGAAACCTGACCAGACTCTTTTCGGAACTTTTGGTCAGGTTCTGCAGCCAAAGAGAAAATCAGGATGAGATTGCACGAGCCTCTTCGCTGCTTCAGGGAGAGATGCAATATCTGACTTCTGGGAGAGCAGGAGGATCGGTCATCGCAGAGCTTCTCCGAGAAAGCCTGAACGTCCCGGCATTGTTTCACATCGTGATTGAGGCATCCTGTGACTCGGCAAATAGAGATGAGACCGCTCAGCGGGAAGCAGAGAACTTTTTTAGCAGTCTTCCGGGAGATGAGACAGATCGCGCGGAGGAAGTATTGAATTCATCGAAGCTCGGAAAAAAGGACAGAGTGCACCTGAATTCGATTCTCCTGAAACGGAAGATGAATCCGGAGGAGGCTTTCTGGAACATGACATACCGGCTGGCAACAGATTATAACCGGAATGTGGACCTCAGCGAACTGGCTGATTCGCTGACTGATGTGAGTCAGGACCCGCAGACTGCTATTGCGATGATCGAGCGGCTTGATTTTGCTTTTCTTGAGTCAGCCAGGGTAAGGAAGAAAGTGATTATTCAGGCAGCGGGAATCTCTATGAGAGAATTGAATTCCCTGAGTCCGGATACGGCAGTACGTCTTTCTCGTATGGCTGAGAAGGAAGGGATTGGAAAAGAAACAGCGCAGATTACAGCTGTGCTGGCAGGAAGAGAGGCTGCATATTCAAAGGAAAGCCATAAATACAAGAATTTCATCGATCTTTATGGGAAAATGCCTTTTTCCATGGATGGCATAAGGCAAAAAACGTACATAGATATTCTTCAGTGCTATCTGCCGGATTTCCTGTCACTGGTTAGTTCCGCAGATGATATAGGAAAACTGATCTGCTGCTGTTTCAACAGTGACTATTTTATCGGATTTCATAATACGTATCTGGATAATCTGAAGCGACTGGAGAAGAAGAACAAAGAAAGATGGCTGTCACTTGTTGTTGATACTTGTATCTGGCTGATAGCTGAATCTACATCAAACCAGATAGCGGAACGATATCGGAAGGCATTTATCCCATATCTGAAGCGGCTGGATGATGAGATACTGGCAGACATTCAGCAACAGGTAGAGAAATCATGTGGAGGTTCAGCTACTAACCATTTCTTTGATGCTGCTAGGCAGAAAGTATCTATGTCCGAGCGAGTCAGCAAGCTCTTTGGAAAAAAGATTTGATAAAGGAGGAGGAAAGAATATGAAGGAAAACAGGAAAATCAAAAAGGATAATGTGGGTGGATTACGTGATCGACTGGAATTGATGGATATCGGTCTTGACAGTGATGATAGTGGAATAGGTCTGATCATGATCCTAGTTATTATTCTTGTTATTATTGCTATGATCATTGCAGTCATGCTGGGAGTCGGCGCCATTATTGGAGGATTCTATTCTATTCGAAACTATATACTGGCTTTCCGGAATAACGTGCATATCAAAGAAGACTACGTTACGGAAGAAGCATAAGAAGAAAAACATAAGAAGTTCGGGCAATAATGTTAGCATGAGAGCAGAGGGAGGGGATCAAGTATGGCGAATAAAAGAGACAATGCACAGCCAGCCCGCATCAGTTATGTCTTTGATAAAGGCTACCGGGATTTGGGCAATACCATTAAGGAAGCATGGGCAAGGAATGTTGAAGACGGCAAGAATCAGTTCGGAATAGTAGGAGCCGGCTTCGGCCCTTTTATTGTTGGCATTCATATCATAGCCGGAATATGTATTTTCGTCTTCGGCTCAATTATCACAGCAATCACTACAGTGCTTCATATATACATCCTTGGTGTGATTTTGTTTGTGATCTATGTTCTGTTTGGAATTACATGGCTGATCGATCGCATCTATATTGCGGCGAATCGAATAAAAAATGCCTGCCCGAATCCGAATTGCCAGAGAGCATTCCTTATTCCGGCATATGAATGCCCGAACTGCGGCCGAATTCATACCAAGCTTGTTCCAGGACGGTATGGTATATGGCACAGAACATGTTTATGCGGGTATAAGCTCCCCACTACATTTCTGAATGGGAGAAACAAACTTCAGGCATATTGCCCGCACTGTGGTGGCACTCTGGAAGGCGATACGGCAAGCCAGCAATACGCAATTCCGGTCATCGGTGGACCTTCTGTAGGCAAAACCTGCATTTTGAATATGGCTGTGCGCAGTCTGATTAATGATTATGCCCCAGAGCACAGTTGGGACATTAGTTTTTCATCACCTGCCGACGAGGCAAAGTATGCGGCCACGGTATCCTCATTTGATAAGGGAATCAGGCCAATGAAGACCGATCAGGATGCACTGACCGCTTATCAGCTCGGACTTCATATACCAGGCGAAAAGGTTGGAAAGCGCCTCTACGTTTACGATATCTCCGGCGAGATGTTTGCAAACAGTGGTGACATTCAGAGAAATGAAGCTTATAAGTATTGCGATGGCTTTGTATTTGTCATAGATCCGCTTACCTTGGCAAATTATGCCGGTGAGATGGTAGACCGGATCAATATCGATTCTTATGGAGCAAGTGAAGAAGATTTCAATGATATATTGAATATCATGCTGATAAACCTTGAGAAGATGTTCAATCTATCTCCGAAGGATGTTCTTAAGAAGAACCTTGCCGTCGTAATCAATAAGTGTGATATTCCAGGGCTGAATGAGCAGATCGGCGATGGAGCAGCACAAGAGTATCTGAGCAGCCATAGTGAGTGCAAAAATATTCTGAACGCAAAAAATGCTTTGTGTGAACAGTTCCTTGAGCAGTATGGCGCCGGAAACTTCGTCCGCACAGCACAGAGCAAATTTAAGAACGTGCAGTACTTCACATGCAGTGCACTTGGACACAACAGAGAGGGAGTAGCGTTCAACAGTGTGGACGTCCTCGATCCTTTCCTCTGGATTCTGTCTATGGTCAATACGGAATTTGCACATGCGATTGATTGACGCTCACTGTCCGCAGAGGAATATATTGTAAGAATGGATGATGGACAGATGGTTCAGTGAAGGAAACCGATGAAGGGGGCGTCTTATGTACTGTACAAACTGTGGTTATGAAGTAGATGAAGACTCAGCGTTTTGTGACGCTTGCGGAACAAAACTGAAGGAAGATGGAGAGTATCTTGAGGGAAGAGTCAGCGAGTCACCGGTGGAATCGCCGTATGGGGTGCGCGGCGGAAAGGCAATTAATGGAGTAGCCATATTCTTTATAAGTCTGCTTGGTGCCTCAGCGTTTATACTTGCCGGGTGGATGATTGCAAAAAGCGTGGGAAGAGCAGTTGGATCATCAAGCAGCAATTATGACGTAACGTATGACAATACGTACGATAATACGTATGATAACACATACGATAATACCGTAGACAACAGTCCATCATACAGCGACGGAGCATACAGCGATGATTCGTATGCGGATGACGCTGACAGTTCGGACGGATCTGAGGAGACCGCGATACATGTGTCAACTGCCGAAGACCTCAGTGCTATGGCAGATAATCTGTCTGGATATTATGTTCTGGATAACGACATCGATCTATCCGAATACGGAGACTGGGTCCCCATTGGGGACGAAGATCAGCCATTTACCGGATTCTTGAATGGAAATTTCCATACAATTAAAGGCCTGGACGTACAGGCTGATGTTTACAGCGGATATGATGGAGGATTGTTTGGTTGTCTTAATGGGGCAAATGTGTTTGCACTGGTGGTTGAGGATGCGTCCATCGATGTACAAGCACATGGAGAAGAGGATCTATTTGCCGAGGCTGGAATAATTGCAGGTCATGCATTCAATGCCAGTGTCAGTCAATGCTATGTATCCGGATCGGTATCTGTATACGGAGACGGATATCTGTATGCGAGGGCCGGAGGTATCATAGGTGTTGCAGAACAATCGTGTGATATTTCAAGCTGTATTGTTTCAGGAGCGCTCGTAGCATCGGGCGGAAACCTCCGAAATTCGATGGCAGGAGGCATATGCGCCTGGCTGGCAGGAAATGAGGAGGACGGATATGCGAGCGCTTATCAGAACTTCTGCATGGCAGATATATCAGCTGATGCTTCCTCAGACGATGGAGACGGATACTCCTATGCAGGTGGAATTGTAGCTTCAGGCGAGAATTATTATCTTGATGACAATGTGGTGCTGTCGGCAAATATTACATCGACAGCTATTGCGGCTGCGATTTCACCTTATGGAGAGCAGAGTGACAACTGTGTTTCGGAACTGCTTCAGGTGACAGCCTCCGAAGTGACAGATAATGAAGCAACTACTCTTACGGAAGGGGAAATCACTGATCAGGAAACATACAGCGGCAAACTGGGATGGGTGGATGATTACTACAACACAACGCAGAGTGAATTCCTTGGTAAGATGATTGAGATGTACCAGAACCGATGAAGAATGCAGAGACGATTATTCTGAAAATCATCACAGCTATATTATATGCAGCTTTTGCATATGAGACTGTCAGATACTGGCATTGGGGACCTGTAATGAATCTTCTGTTGGCTTTGGTCATACTTTGCCTGATGAGCATAGTTGCTACCGCAGTTCATGAATGTGGCCATCTGATAGGAGGCATTCTGACTCGGCATCGACTGGTCTTGTTCAGAGTATTTCATCTCTGCGTAAAAAAAGATGAAAATAGATGGAATGTCTATTTTCGGTCTGTGAAACAAATGAAGCGGATTCCTGAGGCAGGGTGGGCTGCTGGTCAGTGTCTGATGATCCCGGACAAGAAAAAGCCATCATATACACTTTATCAGATGGGCGGACTATTAATGAATCTGGTAACCGGTGCAGTAGCTCTCTATATGGTCTATGCCCAACTTAAGAGGTGGGAGTTACCATTCCTGTTGTTGTACGCATATTCTGTATGCTGTGTCTGTAAGCTGCTTAAAAATGGTGTCCCGGTTTATGTGAAACGATATCCCATGAATGATATCGCAACTCAGGCGGCACTTGAGATGTCCGCAGATACCAGGACTGATTATTACCAGTACATGTGGTGCATTGAAGATGCTTTGGAAGGAAAGTCAATACAGCCTGTGGAAAAACAAACGAATGGTGCGGATCGCTGGTATTGCGACATGTTCTGGAAGAAAACAGAATTGCTAAAGAAGTCTCAGGCCAGAGACCAGCGGGCTGACTGATAGTCAGATGAATAATGGTTTGCGGCAGAACTCAATGGAAAGCCGGGGGTGGTGAATATGGAAGGTGAGGTCAGATACTGTGCATATTGTGGATCAGTACTGGTCGATGACCAGGCATTCTGTGACGCATGCGGATCCAGAGTGAGAGATGACGGCGGCGATATTCCAGGTGCGGTCACGGATTCGCCGGTGACAGAGTCATCCCGCGTCCGGGGACAGACAGCGTCAACGGCATCAAAGGTACTGTCTGTCGTAGGATTTTTTATTATCGGTTTTACAGTTGTTATTGGAGTAAAAAGTCTGATTACTGGACATTTGGTGAAATCAGGGTCTTCCATATCAAGTCCGTATTACTCGATGGACAATGAAGAATCATATAACTCAGGAGCTGTCGGAGATTCGTCGTATTCGTATAGTTCTGCCGATTCTTACTCTGGTGCAGGAGCTTCATACGATTCTGCAGGGGATTCAGATTATTCATCAGGTGCAGAGATTTCAGATGGATACATGTCTGATAATGCTGCTAATGATTCGTATTATGCTGATGCAGCTGTATCGGACTCAGGCGAGGTATCTGATTCAACAGTGTATGATGTATCTGCGGATGGCGGGGCTTCTGTGCAAATGCAGGGTTATCTGGTACCGGATGCGGATTCACGATATATAAAACGAGCAGATACTGATGGCTTTACAGCCCAGCTTTTCAATTACGCAAAGAATGAAATCTATGCCCGGCATGGGAGACTTTTTAATTCTACTGAGCTGCAGAATTATTTCAACTCGCAGGACTGGTATTATGGATTTATTGAGCCGGACGAATTCTCAGACACGGTATTTAATGAGTATGAGAAGATGAATATTCGATATTTGGGGAACATGGAGGAGAAACTTTCACCAGGTGGATATGTCTTGGATCAGGATGGATACAGTTATGATAATGTATATCAGTACTTGAAGTGATGATCAATATTCATTTCTGTGCTTGAACTTTGTAATCTTGCTTGCATGTCGTAAACAATGAATATTAAGTATCTTGACATCCCGGCGGACGAAAAATATACTGTCCTTATGGAGGACTGGATATGGCGAAGATGGGTAGACCGAAATCAGATAATCCGAAGCTGCACAGGTTTTCTGTGCGTGTGACGGATGCGGAATATGAGGATATCCTGAACTATTCCGAACTTCATGGACAATCGGTAACGAAGACATTTCTTGACGGCTATGCTCTTCTGAGGAAGGAACAATCTCAGGAGAATAAAACGGATCAGGCTGATTGATCGGGTTGAAAACATGGCACTGCCGACAGTTCTTCCGGCCTCATGAAAAGAGCGAGGAAGGGAGACATGGCAGAGACGAAGACGCAGTTAAGAAAGGATCCTTCCGGGCATGTGCTCCGGAAGGGCGAGGGATACAGACAGGACAAAAAACTTTATATCTTCCAGTATACGGATCCAATCGGGCGGCCGGTTACGCTGTATGCGAATGACCTGCAGGAGCTGAGGCAGAAAGAGGACGCAGCCACAGCAGACCGGCTGGACAATATTCAGTCTTACATCGCCGGAAAGATGACACTGAACTATGGATTCGACCGGTATATGAGCCTGAAGCACAACCTGAGACCGACGACGAAGGCGAATTACACGTATCTGTATGACCGTTTCGTCAGAGAGTCGATGGGGAAGATGCTTCTGAAGGACATCCGCTATTCGGATGTGAAGTACTTCTATTATCAGCTGCTCAATGAGAAGGGACTGAATCCGCTGACGCTCGACAACATTCACACACTGATCCATCCGGTATTTACGATGGGTGTGCGGGATGGCGTAATCCGGATCAATCCGGCAAGCGGCGTGATGTCGGAGATCAAGAAGAGCCGGCTCTGGGAAAAGAGCAATGCGAAGGGTTCAAGACATGCGCTGACGGAAGAGCAGGGACATGCATTTCTCAGATACGTTGGGGAAAGCGGCACTTATCGTCACTGGCTTCCAATGTTCCTGGTGTTCTTTGGAACGGGAATGCGTGTCGGAGAGGTCTGCGGGCTCAGGTGGGAAGATATCAACTTCGAGAAACACGAGATCAGCGTCAATCACATCGTGGTATATGTCCGCAGTGAAGACGGGTGCCAGCTTCACATCAGCACCCCGAAGACAGACAGCGGCATAAGAATTATTCCCATGATGGACGACGTGTATGATGTAATGAAAAATGAATACCAGCGGCAGGCTGCAGAGGGTTTCGAATTTAATAATGTTACGCTTGACGGAATGACTCATTTCGTCTTCTGCAACCGCAGCGGGAACCTGTACTATCAGCGAACGGTCAACAGCGCGATTGCCCGGATCACGGACGATTACAACGATCAGGAGACGCTGCTGGCGGCAAAGGAAGGCAGAGAACCGCTTCTGCTCCCTCATTTTTCGTGCCATCATATCAGGCACACATTCTGCACGCGTATGTGTGAGAACGAGTCCAACATCAAAGCCATCCAGGAAATCATGGGACATGCGGATGTCAGGACGACGATGAACATCTACGCAGAGGCAACGGATACGATAAAGCATGAAGCGATTCAGTCGCTCCAGAAAGGATGGGAAATCTACTGATTCACCTGCTTTGGACGAAGTCCGCCAGGGAACTTTTTACGGGAAATATACCGTACATAAAAATCTCTTGAGTACATAAGAAGTACATAAATACACAACCGTTATTGCCCTTCCAGAGAGAGGCAGGAGCCGGGAGAGAGTGTGAAAAAGCCTGCAATTGCAAGCCATGTGCAGTAATGCGATTGACCTACTTGATTTCCCGACAATGAAGTCCCTCAACGCAAAGAAGGACGAGGGAGCGGCAGAAGAAAACGCAGCGCCGAAGAAAGATGTCCCTGCAGAAGAGGACAAGGCTGATAAAGTTGACAATGTTGCCAAGGCTCCAGAAGAGATGTCTGCGGCGGCTTCCGTTCCACAGACACCGTCCGTCCCGGCAGGCGAGAAGCTTGACGCCGGGATCAGCTATGAGGATGCGTTGGCGCTTCTGAAGAAGTATAACGAGGATGAGTTCCACATCATCCACGGCGAGACGGTTGCGAGGCTGATGGAATACTTTGCCCGGAAATATGATCCGGAGAACGAGGCGTTCTGGAAGGTCTGCGGTCTTCTCCATGATCTGGATTGGGAGAAGTGGCAGGATGCCGTGCAGCACACCGTCAAGACGGCAGAGCTGCTTCAGGAAGCCGGTGTCAGCCCGATGGTTGCCCATGTCATCGAGACCCACAATTCCGACAACAACCCGGCGCTTCCAAAGCCACAGCACCAGATGGAGTGCGTCCTGTGGGCCTGCGATGAGCTGTCCGGACTGCTTGGCGCGATTGTCCGCATGTATCCGTCAAAGTCCGCGCAGGACCTGAATCTCAAGTCCGTGAAGAAGAAGTTCAAGGACAAGCGCTTTGCGGCAGGCTGTGATCGGGACAATATCGCCCGTGGTGCAGAGCTGAACCATGTGGACCTCGATACACTTTTTGCAGACATGATCGAAGCTTATCAGGCGACAAACGACTGACAGTCGTTGAAGAAACGGAATACAAACGCCCGGAGCGTGGCTGTGCAGCAGGAGAGTCCTGCGGCAGCCCGCTCCGGGCGTTTTTGGTTTTCCTGGTGGCAAATCAATTGTTGAATTAAAGTTAGGTTATGCTGTTCGACATGACAACTGCTTTATCTGATCTTCTTGAGATATATGAAATAAATGCGGATAGCCGCAAAAATATTATGGATAATATTGATAGAACACCGGATATCCGGAATGTTGCAGATCCTCAGGAAGGGAAATCCACCGTCATTCGTGCCACAAAGATGCAGGAGGCTGGGAAGGCCAAAAACAGCGCCATTGACTCCATGAAAGAGGCAATTGGAAGTGCAGAGCTGTTCATCAATGGAGCTCATGTGACGGATATTCACACCCATGATGCTGCCAGCAGGATTAACGAACCTAGGGTGCTGTATTTCTTTTATGTAGGAAAGAAGATTGTAGCGATAAACGGGTTTGTAAAGAAAACGCAGAAAACTCCGGCTAAGGAACTTAAGTTGGCAAAGGAAAGGCGTGCAGACTGGTTAAGTCGTCATGAGGAGGGCTAACATGAATCTTAAAGAGTATAAATCCAAAAAGATGAACGATCCGGAATTTGCCAAGGCATATGAGGAAATCCAACCGGAAATGAATGTGATCCGTGCTATTATAGACGCTCGCATCTCACAGAATATAACGCAGAAAGAACTTGCTGAGAGAACAGGTATCGCCCAGACAGAGATCAGCAAGCTAGAGAACGGAACAAGAAATCCTTCAATTAAACTATTGCAGAGACTTGCAGATGGAAAGGATATGGTTCTGAATATATCGTTCACACCCAAAGCGGGTGTGGGGAAATGACACGGACATCTATGTATCAATGTTATGAAAGACACCTGCCCATCCGATATAATGTGTCGGCAACCAAATATAATATGGAGGTAACAGTCATGAACAAGTATGTTTCGCTGGATAAGCGAAGTAAGAAAGCGCAGCGCGAGTATCTTATTTATTTTTGCTTGACTATGACGTAACGTAATAGCTTATGATGTAATCACACGTGAAGGAGATGATAGCCATGAAGACAGTAAATGAAGTGAGTAAGCTGACAGGAGTGAGTATACGCACGCTGCAGTATTACGA
>OCVV012889187.1_pt1 | contig 75399 bp, 103 predicted proteins | sample 1539721 | NCBI WGS metagenome assembly OCVV01 (sample SAMN02144230, study PRJEB22623) | gut metagenome | biome: sheep rumen | host: Ovis aries | place: New Zealand
TGTATTGTAACGGGAGCACAAAAAGTATCCACCTTTGCAATAAGAATGACTTTGAGACAGAGAACGATGTAGAGTATTGGGAATGGCAAACATCAATCTCTGCCTTAATAGCGTACATTAACCGCCTACATCAAGGGTGGGAGTGCTTTCCTATTGCGACTACAAGTAAATACCCCGGCGACATTTCTATCGCCTACGCAAAGCGTGTGTTTGACAAACACTTAGTTAAAGGTGTGTCGGTTTCGCCCGATGGCTCTCGTCATTCTGGGTATTTAGGTATCAACATCATTGCTCCGTCTGGCAAGGCTGTTGCGTTCAAGAGTAGTGACAACGTAACTATGTATTGCATGGCGGCTGTCAAGGATGATATTCCTGCATGGAGAGAGAAACTTGCACATAGCGATGACCCAGATTCTCTTGACGAATACCATTTCATCAAGAGTGGTAGTGGGGCTTGGTTTCGTGGACACGATGCTCAACCGGGCGAGTTAATCAATGATGCGAACCGTATTGATACTCAGATTGTTTGGGTATGGCGTGAAGAAAGTTCTTCGGTTTCATGCTATAAAAACCCTGCAATGGCAACCGCTGAAACCGTAACTGGCGGTACAAAGTACACGTTCCATGATGGAGCTTTGCCAAGTAACTATACAGAGGTTGGTGCGTATCCGAACATGGCATGGATAGAAATGACCTGCTGTGTTGCTGACGAGCTTAGTGGTAACCCGTCGATTTCTTGTGAGGTCTTTGGCAAGAAGGTATATGACACACGCACTGGTAAGACTGAATACAGTACGAATCCTGCAATGTGTTTGCGAGATTTCTTATTGTCGCCCGTATATGGTCTTGGAAACTTCCTCGATGCAAGTGACTTGGACGAGGATTCTTTTAAGGAAGCGGCTGACTACTGCGATGAAGTTATTGAGTTTGAAGCGTCTGACGATGTGATTTCACGGGCAAAGCGTTATGAATTGAATATCGTCATTGATTCCCAACGTAATGCTTGGGATTGGGTTAGCGATATTCTTGCTTCGTTTGGCGCGTACATTGTCATCACGCAAGGCAAGCTCATGTTGAAGATGGAGCGCGAAGCTCCAATCATCTATTCGTTTGACGAAACAAACTGTAGTGATTTGAAGATAGCTCCTATCGAGCTAGAGCAAGTGCCGAATAGGTACGAGGTTAGCTTTGTTGACCCGTTGAATAATTGGGATGCGGTTAAAGCAATCGTGGAAGATTCCGCTGACCAGCATACGAGAGGCAAGATAATCACGAAGGACGTACAGCTTGAAGGTGTCACTTCGCAGAACCAAGCATTGCGCTTGGCGCGGTTCTATCGTGATTATAATGCGTCGTGCGTTATCAATGTGTCATTCAAGACTGGCTATCAAGCATTGCATTTACAACCGGGCGACGTGGTGAAGCTCACTTATAAATGTTTTGCAGATTTTCCATTGCGTATCAATGAGATTCGAGAGGATGCAGAGGGCGGTTTTGAAATTACTGGTCGCCAATACAATCCAACGATTTATAATGATACGCTTGGCGCTCCGCTTAGAGCGTATAACTATGCTACGAAAGACGTGCCGCTTGGCTCTGTTCCTAATGTCATCAACCTTGCTTTCAAGCAATTCTTCTACACAGATAGCAACGGCACGATTCATAACGAAATACAGGGAACATGGACACCGCCACCGCAATACGATTACGTTAAGGAGTTTGCCATTTACAAGAAGTCCAACGACGGACAGTGGGTTCATTTGCTGAATACCAGCGGCACATCGTTTAAGACTAATGTAATGATTGGTGATGTTGTCCAGTTCAAAGTGTGTACTGTCAGCACGAATGATGATATGTCGAGTGGTGTTATTTCCCGTGAAATGGAAATTGACGGTATCGACCATCCGCCCGATGACGTTTCTGGGTTGGTAGCGGACTACAAGGACGGTCAATTACATATCACTTGGGATAAGAGTACCGAGCTTGATTTTAAGCAGTATATCGTGGCTGTAAACGGTTCACTTTTTACTACTACAAACACTTCCATAGATGCCCCTGCTGTCGATGGGACGAATAACATCTCTATCAAGGCAGAGGATTTCGGCGGCAATCAGTCTAATGAGGTTTCGATGAAGCTGGATTTAGACCTTGCACCAACCAATGTAATGAAGTTCAATGCTGTATATTCTGGTAATTACGTTGTTCTGTCATGGCTTCCCTCTGATAGAGCAGAGTATTATAAGATAGGCGGCGCAACGTATAAAGAAGTGTATGGTGGGTGTAGCTTACTCATTCCAGTTACGACAACAGGAATGTACTCGTATACCATTAAGGCTGTCAACAGCTTTGGCGAAAGCGATGTATCCGAGTGTTCGGTAGTGGTTTCCTCTATCGAAGAACGAAATACCGTTACGACGGTAAATCTTTTGAGTGACCTTACTTGCGACGATGCTTGTAAGATTGAAGATGGTTCCCTAGTTTTGATTCCATAAAAGAAAGGAAGATGCGATATGGCAAATTATTTGAAGGCTTACATGGGTTCTGTAACGAATGGTGCGAAGGACGGTACGGAGATTAGTTCCGAACATACCATGACGAACCCCATTTCTGTGATTCTTGATTCTGCAAAGTCGGAAACGAAGTGTGTCAAGTGTGCTGTACGTTGCGATACTGGATACAAGACAAGTGGAGCAACGACGATTTGTTTCATGTATTGGGATGGAACTGCGTATAAAACTACTGGTGGTTCGATTGATAAGTTCAAGGTTGCAGAGGATAATGGTTACACGCAGGACAATGTTGAAAACAACGCAAGCTGGCAGGACTCCATCAGTATCAATGACGAGATTGGCGACACGAATAAGGTGTTCTGGATTAAGGTGGCAAGCGAGGAAGATGAGACTCCTGCTCAATATACTGACGTTGCATTGACTATTAAAGGCATTGTTGTGGAGGGATAAGCTGTGGAGCGTTCTATTGGTTCATGGCGTTATGAAGACCCCGGCGATGGTCGGTTGCTTTCTGTTGATAAAACAGTAGCGCGTTGTAACTTTGCGTCGCGTACTGGTGTTGCGTTCTTTCAGACACAGAGAATACCGTGCTTTAATATTCCAGAGTTGGAGTCGGCAAAAGAAGTTTGGATAAAGTTTGACGCATATTTATATCATCCAAGTGATAGTAAGAGTGCAGTAATTCGTTGTTATGATGAAACAAGCGGGCAGACTGGTCTTGCTATAAACCCATATCGTTACGTTGGTTCAAATTGTGTTAATGTTTGGGTTAATGGTACTGCCATTAAAAATGAAAGTCGTACATTTTTTGGCTTCCATTCTATCAAAATTCATCTTGTATCAGATGCAACGAATGGTTTAATGGAAGTGTTTTTGGATAACAATACTCCGTACTTTACTTATAAAGGCAATGTAAACAATGGCAACCTATTTACTAAGCTCTATATTCAGTGCGATAGGAAGTATGTCCTTGTAAGTAATTTGATTATTGGTAGCGATGATATTGATATACATGAGCTTGTACCATACGAGGCTAAACCATATAGATATGTCAATCTTGGTACGGCAGATGGATTGACTGTTGCTGGTACGACTGTTGAATCTACCGAATATTCAAGGACGGGTACGGCATTTTATCAGACGCAACGTGTTGGTTGTTTTGGCGTACCAATGATGGATGAGGTATGGATTAAATTCGACCTTTATCATAAGGCAGGAACAAGTAGATTTCGTTGCTATGTAAATCCTGATAGCACTTCTGGGATTTGTCTATCGCAAAATACATCAAGTATAATTGCTATATTTCACAACAATGTAAGTACAAGTTCTAACGTAGATTGTGTTAAAGCAAATACGATTCAAACTTATATTGTTCATATTGCTTCTGGTTATCGGAGGCGTGGAGTGTATGGGTATGTTGTCGAATATTATGTAGATGGTGTGTTGAAAAAGAGTTATACTCCTACGAATATAATACCACCATTAGAGGGGCTATATTTACAATCGGATGACGAGAATAATTTATTTTCTAATATTGTTATTGCAAGTACAAAAGACGCTTTAGAAGATGCACAAGTTGGGGCATTTGAATTTCATGCTGATATACAACGGACATCTGCTCGTTATTGGCGATATGAAAATGCTGGCATTATAGAAGCGTTCCCTGCTTCCGAGAATTTGTCACAGTACGGAAGGAATGTGCGTTGTAATTTTGCCTCTCGTACAGGAGTAGGTTTTTATATTACGCAAACTTTTTCTTTGCTTCCAGTCGTGCAAGAAAAAGAGTTGTGGGTAAAGTTTGATATATATGCAGGGAAAAGTTCGCGTACAGGCAATACGACTGAAAGTTATTGTATTCGTTGTTTTGATTGGGAGAACAGGACTGGTATAGTAATTAAGCCAAATAGTACGATAGAAATGTATATAAACGATAACCGAGTAACTTATTATTCTCCTCAAATCTGGGGCTTTCATAGTATTAAACTACATTATGTCTCTAATAAAACCAATGGCTTGTTTGAGGTATATTTGGATAGCGATGATGTACGGTATTACAGCTATAAAGGTAATGTTTGTAATGGCAATGTCTTAAAGAATTTTTACTTTCAGAGCGATGATAATAGAGGAATTTTTAGTAATGTCATTATTAGTACATTTGAGCCTAGTGTAAATGAGGTTGTCCCATATAATAAAGGATTGTATTCATATACAAATAAAGGCGAAATAGATGCGTATATGACGAATGGTGTGGTTGTTGAAACGCCTACAAAATCAAGGACAGGTACAGCATTTTATCAACCAGAGTGGAAGATAGGGCTTAATCTACCAGAAATGGACGAGATGTGGGTACAGTTTGACTTGTATCATCATGGAACTCGTTTTTGGGCAGAAGCGGCTTCGATTGGTAACAAAGAAACGATGCGTGTTACGGGTGTATGTATAAAGAAGGATACAGTTAATACCTTAATACCCGTAATAGAAGACCGTGCTTGGTCACTGTCGAAGAATATTCAAGAAGATAAGATTCAGACATATTTGCTTCATTTGGTGTCTGGTGCTAACGATGGTAAGGTAGAAGTTTGGGTAGATGATGTAAAGCAGTTTGTTGAATACCAAACAGGCTTTGTTACACCTTCATTCCAAGGATTCCTGTTCTATTCTAAGACTGACGACAACTTGTTTTCTAATATTGCTATTTCAGATAAGCGAGAGAATTTGGCACTCGATGTGTATAATGTAGAGTATCACGCAGATATAAGTTGTGAGATTAAATCCTCTAAACATGAAGTCGATGAACATTTTGATATTATGCGAGAGTTGATTGAGCTTACGAAAAGTCATCACTTTGATATATTACGCAATGTTCAGCAGAGCTTTGAGCAACATAGCGATATAAAACGTCGTATTGTTGGTAGCGATTACACATTAGCTCATTATGAGAATCGTGGCTATACTGATTATAGCTATGCTGTTAATATGTTGTGTCGGTCAACTTCTAGGACTGGCGTTGGCATGACGCATGATGTGTGGCAATTTCCCGGTTGGGATGCAGATGTATGCCATGTTAATTCAAACGAGATGTGGGTAAAGATTGATGTGTTTGCATGGGATGAACGGACACTGTGTCAACCGTCTATCGAAATTAGTTTTCATACGGAAAATTCTTATTGTAAAACATCCGTGTTGCTCTGTGCTGTAAAAGGCTCTATTCGAGCAGGAGTTGAGTTATGGCGATATAAGGACGGTACTACTCCTTCTATGCAATATGATATGGATAAGTATATTGGATTCCATACTATAAAGGCTCATGTAATTACCGACAAAACAAATGGAGTCATCGAGTGTTTCCTTGATAATAGTGCCACTCCGTGCTGTGTGTTTCATGGCGATGTCTGTGAAGGCGAAATTATTAAGACTATCAGCGTATTTGGTAATTACTTTGTTACTATTAGTAATATGATTGTTGACGCAGTTTCAATAGACTCTGATGACGTAGTTGCTTATGACGGTAACAATGAATTTGCTTGGTCTAGTGAAGGTAGAATAGAGGATTTGAATAACAATCCTATCGTACTTATTGACAATGGTGTTTTTACTGGTGGCGTAGCAAGCGAAAAAACAATCACGGTTGCTGGCTCAACAGTTGTGGATGCTACGAAATCGCATACTGGTGTTGCATTTTACCAAACTCAACAGGATGCTAATTGCGTGAGTATGCCAGTCGTTGACGAAATGTGGGTGCAGTTTGACTTATATCATCATGGAACAACATACTTCTCTTGCTTCATAAGTCCAGATAGTGACGCAACCAATGGTAGTGGAGTTGGTTCTGAACCATGTCGCAACTTTGGTATTCGTCTAAAGGATGGAACATCGGATAAGATAGAGGTAATTATTGGTAAATGGATTTTAACAACTGTCGATATTGTACCAGATACGATTCAGACATATCGTATGCACGTTATGGCTTACGCAGAGAGTGCAAGGATTAAGTTATGGATAGACGGGGAACAAGTAGCATACCGTGGAATTGACCGTGGCGTTGGTTACTTTGCAAGTCCATGTTTCTATTCTTCTAACGCTGATAACTTATTCTCAAATGTCACAGTTTCTAATAACGAAGAAGCCGTAAATTCTTTTGTCATACATCGTAGGTTTGAAGAACATTTTGATATTATGCGAGAGTTGATTGAGCTTACGAAAAGCCATCACTTTGATATATTACGCGATGTCCAGTATGGCTTTGAACACCACAACGATATAAAACGTCGTATTGTTGGTAGTGATTATGCATTAACTCATTATGAGAATCGTGGTTATACTGACGAGAGTTATGCTGTAAATTTGCTGTGTCGGTCAACTTCAAGAACTTGCGTTGGGATGTCGTATTTTATATTAAATGGTATGCGGTATATCCCACTTCTTGATATGGATGTACGTCCTGCGAATACGAAGGAAATGTGGGTAAAGTTTGATGTGTTCGCATGGGACGACAGGTCATCCTATCAACCGTGGGTTGATGTCCAGTTTTACACAGAAAACTCTAATTGTATAACAACAACGTATTTCTGTGCTGTAAAAAATCCAATCAAAGCAGGAGTTCAAATAGCGCGGTATGAAGATGGTATTGACTCTGCCGCTGAGTATAGTATGGATAAGTACATCGGTTTCCATACTGTAAAAGTCCATGTGATTGCTAGTAAGTCAACTGGCGTAATTGAATGTTTCCTTGATAACAGCATTACTCCATGTTGTGTGTTCAATGGTAGTGTTTGTGAAGGCGAGAATATTGAACTTATTAGAGTGTCTGGTCATAACGCTGTCACAATAAGCAATATAATTGCTGATACATTTGAGGTAGACACCAACGAGGTAATTGCCTCGGATGGCAGAAATAAATTCGCGTGGTCTACCGAAGGCATGGTAGAGGATTTGGACAATAATACTATCACGCTTATCAACAATGGTGTTGCTACTAGCGGTATGGTGCAGACAGGTATATTGAGAGTTGCTGGTTCGACGGTCAGTGACAATACAAAGTCACGCACTGGCGTTGGATTTTACCAAACTCAACAGAAAATGAATTGTGTACCTATGCCAGTTGTTGATGAAATGTGGGTACAGTTTGACTTGTATCATCATGGGACGACGGATTTCTCTTGCTTCGTAAGTCCAAATAGTGATAACGCTATTGGTGTTCGTCGAAAGAGTGATGCGTCGGACAAGATAGAAATAGTTATTGGTACATCAGTTTTGACGACTATTGATATTGTGCCAGATACGATTCAAACATATCGTATGTACGTTATAGCCAATGCAGAAAGTACGAAGATTAAATTGTGGATAGACGGGGAACAAGTAGCATATCATGGGGTTAGTCGTGGTGTTGGTTACTTTACGAGTCCGTGCTTCTATTCTCCTAACTCCGATAACCTATTCTCAAATGTCATGGTTTCTAATAATGAGGAAGCAGTAAACTCTTTTGCCATACATCGTAGGTTTGAAGAACACTTCGATATAAGTAGAGAGGTTATAGACGGAGGCACTCAAAATATAATTCAAAATCATTTTGATATAAGCCGCGAAGTAGAGTTTGTAAAGCCCCCGCATAAGCTGTGGCGTTATGAAAACCCCGGCGTTATTGACGGTGAGTGGGGTACGAGTTCTGATAAACAGTATTGGAGTGACAGGCATTTATTTGAAATACATGGCGCTGTATCCAAGACTGGTACGGCTATCGCGCAGAAAAACCCAGACGCTTACCCTCATCTATACTTTAAGCTACCGGATGAAGCGAAGTATTTTGATGAATTGTGGGTAAAGTTTGACTGGTGTATTTGCGCTCACGGCGGTTATGAGTTTCCGTATCTTTGGATGAGTGGTTATGCTATTGACATAAATGGAGCTTCTAATTTAAGGAATGTATCGGAAGATGGAGAGGTACTTATAGCCCCTGATGGTAGGAGCATACCAGCGCGTGTTCCTCCTAATAATAATCCGTATGAGGACGATACTACATGGGTAGATACAACGATTCCATTTAGCGTTCATACATTGATGCTCCATTATGCCTTTGATTATACGGATGGCTTGTTTGAGGCTTATCTTGATGACGATAGTGTGCCAATATACAGTGCAAGTGGTCGTATGCGTCCGATTGATGAAGTCACTATGGAAATAGCTGATATAGGTATTAGTAACATAGTTATCAGCAACGAGAAAGTGGACTTCAATGAAGTTATTGGACGTGTTCATATTCCTAATACAGAAGGTGTAGCAACGCACAAAACTATTGACTTGGAGAAGGAATTGACCGTTGGCATTGGTATCAGTATTGAGGGCGAAGGATATGCCATGATACGGACTGCTGGCGAAGATGGTCATTATACTGCATGGGAAAATTATATTCCTTGTGAACGCCTGTGCCGATACATTGATGTACGGCTTCATGTGCGTAATAAGATTACAAGCGCGACGTTGACGGTTGATAAGCGCACAGTAAGCAAAACGATTTCCAAACATTTAACGGCAGGAGATAACACTGTGGAATATGGTGAAGTGTTCTATAATATCCCTGCTGTGATTCCTACTGCTATTGGTGACGGTGTGACGGCTCACGTTATCAGTAAAGATACGGGGTCGTGTGTTATCAAAATTACTGATAATAATAATAACGCCGTCGAGGGCGATGTAGATATTTTGATACGGGGGTGGTAAGGTGAATGATGAACAGGTTATGAAACTTATGGATAAGTTGTCCGAGTTATCAGAGCGTATCGCCCGTGTCGAAACAATGCTTCGTGAACGTGCATCAGAGCTTGAAGAAATCAACTGCATCCTAAAGCAACACAATGACCGTATTGCTGTGCTGGAACAGAACAAAGCTAGTATGCGCGAAATCATTGGCTTTATCGGCTGGGCAATAGCTATGCTGGTTGCGATTTGGAGTGTGATAGCTAAATGAGTAGATTCAAAGAATGGGTTGTAGATTTCGGGGAATGGTCGAAAGACAATTATATGGTGTTGGTGTACGGAGCAGGAGTTGTCCTGCTCCCCTTTTTATTTGTCTTGGCTTTTTCTCTCATCTATGGCTATTGGAGCAATGGTCTTTACGGAACTCATTTTGAGTTGTCCGTTGGATTCAGTGGTGTGACTGTCCTCGCTACGGCGGCGGCTACCATTTATGGTATCGCCAATCAAGCGGCAAAGCAGTACAGCATTGATAGTGAGTTGAATAGTGAGCATGGTAAAGCGCCAACTAGGGCGGGAAAGGTTAAAGGGTGATGTGTAATGATGAAGGGTATTGATGTCAGCGAAAACAATGGTGTTGTCGATTGGGAGAAGGTTGCGGCGGCAGGGTATAAGTTTGCTATTGTCCGTTGTTCCTATGGACAGCATGAGTGGGACGAGATGTTTGCGGCGAATGTGCAGGGTGCAAAGGAGGCTGGACTTCTTGTTGGAGCTTATCACTATGGTTATGGGCTTTCCGTAGAGGACGCAAAGCGCGAAGCTGAGAACTGTATGTCTGCCCTTGATTATGCAGGGGTAGAGCTTGACCTTCCGTTGTTCTATGATATGGAGGACGCAGACGGCTATAAGGCTGAACGTGGTTTTGCCTTTGACCCGCAGGAAATGACGGAAATGTGTAAGGCATTTATCGACGTTTTCAAGGGTGTTCTTGATGTCGGCGTGTATGCAAGCTACAGTTGGTTCGAGGATTACCTTGATTGGCGCGAACTGAACTGCCCCATTTGGAATGCTCAGTGGGATGAAACTGATGACCTGAAGGGGTATATGTGGCAGTACACGGATAGTGCTGTGATTGGTGGTAAATACTTTGACGCTAACGTAATCTATGGGGAGTGAGTGACTTGTGGAAAAATGTATCTGTGAAAATCGTCTGCTTGTCGCTGTTATTGTTGTCATGCTTGGCATTGCCGTCGCGTGGTTTTTGTTCGCAGACCACAGACCAGACCGTGACAATATCGGTGCAGGATTTCAACAGGTTGATGACCAACTTGGCAGAGTCCGAGACGGCATTGACAGAAGCGAAGCAACAGTTGAACGACTCGAACGAAGCATTGATGATAGCACAAGAACAGCTATCGCTGTCGGGGATGGAATCGACAGAGCTTATGAATCAGCTAGTCGAATCGAGGATGCAAGTGAAGAAGCTACAAGAGCAGTTGGCACAGCAATCGAGGGAAACAATGTTGCTCAAACAGCAGTTGAACGAAGCCTCGACAGACTTAGAGAAAGCCAATCAATTCTTGCAAAATACCAAACAGGAAGTCGAAAAGACGATTAAGGAGCATGAAAAGGTTGAGCGAAGTTTGCGAAGGCAAGTGACTGGTTGGCAGATAGCTACGGCTGTCGGTACTATTATTGGTTGTCTTTTGTAATTTTTGGTGGGGGTACATGGATTATTCTGTGTACCCCCATTATTTTTTTCTCTAATTGCTTGACTCAAATTTGGGACTAGGTTACACTGGCACAGTAAGACGCATATTCAAATATGAGACGAAGGGGGTGACATTATGAAGTACATTGGATTCAAGGTAGAGCCTATGCGTGGTGAATCTGTCATCGTCGTTAAGAAGTACAAGAACAGCGAGAAGGGCGTGCCGCTAAATCATACTTGGAAATTGCGCGACTACCTGTATCAAGGTTTTGATGTCAATGTGGATATCACATCGTTTCCTGCTACACATCAGGAATATGTGAATTACACCCGCAGACGATTCACTCCGTATTCGAGAATCGTCAATGAGCTTCGTTAGATAAAAAAGTGAGCATTTCACAGGGGCGCTATGGGTTGTTCAAAGTAGGGGGAATGTAAACCCTTGCATTATATATGAAAATCCTGCCATGCCCTGCGTATCGAAGCGACAGCAAAGATTATGTCAAAAACAATGCAAAAGGAGGACTCTTAATGACAAGGTTGTGTATCGACATTGCTTTTAATGTAAAAGCAACAGAGGTTATTGACAATGGAGTTGAAGCGGGAGATTTTGAAATCCCTCCTGCCGCCGTTGAAGAAGCGAAGAAGTTGATACGGACTATGATTACTAACGATAATCCAGATGTTGATTGTGATGTTCAGTGTGTGGTTTATCGTTCCGAAGTTACTAAATTGAATAACGCTGATAAGGCGTAATTATTAAGGAGGTTTTATTTATGTTGGAAGGTTTCAAGAAAGTTGCTCCGTCGCGTGGTGTGCCGACTGTGGCTATTGTCAAGGACGGACTGGTATTTAACAAGAACGTCGCCAAGTATTTCGGTGAGCGTAACCGTGTTCTGTTCCTTGTAAATAAAGACGAGAAGAAGATTGCCCTGCAAAAGATTGACGGCAGGGATGAGCAGTCTATCACATTCTTCCGCCGCATGAGTGGTGCGCGTTTCACCTATCGTGAGTTGATTCGACAGGTCTTGGCTCTTGGCGACTTTGACTTGGATAACTACTATTATAAGGTCAAAGGCACTGTTATCGAGGAAGAAAAGGCAATCATCTTTGACATCACGGAAGCCTTACAGAAGGATAGGATTTTCCGTCACAAGGGGTACTATGAAGATGCAAGCGAAAGCGGCGAGTAATGAATCGACAATGATTAGGCGCTTTGCTCTACACGTCCAGCAATTCATTAAGGATATTGAGTGGAATGGCTACGATTGTGAGCTTGACTACGATTGGGACGAAGAACCAGAAGAAGAATATTACCCTGCCTGTCCGTCATGTGGTGGACAGACGTATCACCATGATGGGTGCAAGCTCGTAGCTTTAAGAGCAGAGGCGAACGCCGTATTGAAAAAGATGACGAAAAAGAAAGGAGCAAGGAAATGAATGTCGTATGCTGGCAATTTACAGTTGGCATGGTTATCGGACTCGCCATTGGCGGTCTGATAGCCACCTGTATTGAGCTTATGAGGTTCAAAGATAATAAGTAGGGGTGATTGTAATGGATGGTGTTGGAGTTGGGCTGGTAATCTCTATGGTGATATTTGCCGCCGTCATTTGTCTCGCCGCTAAATTTGCCGATGTTTTCTATATGAATAACGGTGATAACGATGATATATTGCGGTGACATAGAGATACAGTCTTGCCCCGTCTGCGGCAATGAAATGGAGCTTGTCGAGGAACAGGGGCTTCACGGTATCAGGTGTAATCATTGCGATTATGAATACGGTTATTTCAAAAATAAAGGCTACATGATAGGAGCGTGGAACGCATTGGCTACGGTGTTCCCAAGAAGTGTCCACATGATAGCGAATAGTAATATGAAAGGAGCGTTTTGAGATGTGAATACGAACAAGAAAGTTTTTGACGAGGGTATTCAATTCTTATATAAGAACCTGTGTAATCATATTGTCATCCAAGCAGTCCACGACTACGTTGTGTGTGCTGTGTGTGTTTGGAAGATAAGGATAGGTGGTCAGAAATGCAAGGAGTCTGTAAGGTATTATCTTGGGGAAATGGACAGGATAAAGAAGTTTATTTTCTCTGATTGGTTCGATGTAATATGCGACGCTGACCCTGACGTTGTGTGGAAAAACACAATGATTCGCGCCGCGAAAGCCGTACAAAACCTAGAGAAACAAAAGAAAAGAAAGGAGATTCAATATGGAAGCGAAGAAGCTCGACAAGAAGAACGAGAAGATGCTGGCAAATCTGACAACGCTCATAGGGTTGGAAGCTGTGGCCTTGCATGATTGCGTGAAACGAGGGGCAGAGTTCTCTTACAGTGGATATACTTGCGATGGTGACAAGGCGGCTACTGTCGAGAGTATTCATCGTCAAGTAGTAACTCTCCGTGCGAGGCTTTTGGAGCTTGACAAGAAAGTTAGGAGTGTCAGCGGATGGTAAATCTGCACACACATTCAGAGCATAGCACTGGCTTTGACGGTTACCAAACGATTCCAGAAATGGTAGGCCGTGCGAAAGAGCTTGGCTATCCCGCATTAGCATTGACTGACCACGGGACAATGGGTGGTATTTTGGATTTCTCTGCGGAGTGCGAGAAGCAAGGTGTCAAGCCTATCTATGGCATGGAAGCGTATTTCTGCGCTAACCATACTGTCAAGGACAAAACCTTGACACACCACCTTGTCCTACTGGCAATGAATGAACAGGGCTATTACAATCTCAAAAAGATGGATTCCATTAGCTATACTGAGGATTACTATTACTATAAGGGTCGGATTGATAGAGGTTTGTTATCTCAATATCACGAAGGTCTTATCTGTCTGTCGGCGTGCATGGCTTCCATTGTAAATACGGCAGATGGTGAAAGCTGGTTTAGTTGGTTCAAGGATTTGTTTGGTGATAGATTCTATGCCGAGATTCAGCCATTGAACCTCATGGAACAGCAGGAGTACAATGCCAAAGTTATCGCTTTAGCAAAGCAGTATGACGTTCCACTTGTCGTTACTACTGATGCTCACTTCGCAAGGAAAGAGGATTTGCCTTACCACAAGCTATGGGTGAGCCTTCGTGGTGGCAATGGTTACCATGATGACGAGAACTATTTATGGAGTGAAGATGAAATCAGGGATACGTTGTGGATTCCAGATGATGTCAAGGATGAGTGTATTGCCAATACTCATGCCATTGCTGAACGATGCAATGTGTCGCTGAAAATGGAAGGTAATCATTATCCGAAGTTTGAGACTGACGATGATGAAAAGCAGATTCGCGACATTTGCCGCAAGGCATGGAAAGCTAAAGTTCCGAAGGGAAAGTACAAGGAATACGGCGAACGCTTTGAAGCTGAAATCAAGACCCTAAAGCAAGTAGGCTATCTCAACTATCTTTTGATTACTTGGGATATGCTGAATTGGTGTCACGACAATGACATTATGACTGGTTGGGGGCGTGGCTCTGTTGGTGGTAGCCTTGTAGCGTATCTTATGGGACTCCACAAGATTGACCCAATCAAGTTTGGCACGAAGTTCTTTAGGTTTGTCAATCCTTATCGGGTAAGTCCACCTGATATTGATGACGACGTATCAACGCGACATCGCGGTAAAGTAATTGATTACCTCAAAGAGAAGTATGGCAACGTGTCCAAGATTTTCACGCTGAACAGATTGGGCGACCCGGACAAGGGCGGTATAGGAAAGTCTGCGATACAGCGTGCAGGACAGGCTTTGCAGATTGAACCGTCTGTCATTGATGAGATTACAAAGCAAGTGTACGCTTCTATTGACGATGTGCTGGCTATTGATAGCGTATTGTCAACAGAGGAACGTGAGCGCCTTGCTGATGTAGCTAAACACTTCTATGGACGGCTTGAAAAGCGCGGTATTCATGCAAGTGCAATCCTTATCACGCCGGACGAAATCGAGAACTACTGCCCATTGGAAGGGTGTTATTCCACCGATACTTCTACTGGTAAGCGCGTTTGGATTCGTGCCGCCGCCTATGACTGGCACAAGCTGGAAAGCGAGTTTGGGCTTTTGAAAGAGGATATTCTTGGGCTGAATACCCTTGACCTTATCAGTGATACGATTGAGGGCGTAAAAAAATCCACAGGCGAAACTGTGGACATTGAGAATATTCCTCTTGATGATGCCGAAGTTTATAAGCTGTACTCCGAAGGACACCTTGACGGCGTGTTCCAAATGGAATCTAGGGGTATGCGCGGGACAGCGAAGGAACTTGGTGTGACTTGCTTTGATGATGTGGCGGCTCTCGTTGCGCTTTTTAGACCCGGCCCGATAGACAGCGGTATGCTTCAACAGTATATCGACGGTAAGCATGGTGCTGAAATCCAGTATCCTTGTGAAGTCATGCAGAAGGTTACGGAAAAGACATACGGTGTTATTGTTTACCAAGAGGAAGCTATGCTGATTGCAATGCAGATGGCAGGGTATAATCTTGGCGAGGCAGACGCTCTCCGTAAAGTCATTGGACGTAAGGAATTGACTAAAGTTGATGCCGCAGTCAAGGACTTTATTGCCGCCGCAGTAAAAAGAGGGCATACCAGAGAGGCGGCAGAAGCCGTTGGTGAGCAGTTGAAGGCGGCAGGACGCTATATTTTTAATCTCGCCCACAGCGTCGAATACGGTTTAACCTCTTACGTTACCGCTTGGTTAAAGGTTCATTACCCCGTACATTTCATGTGCGCTCTGATGAACTCAAAGGACAAGCAAGCCGATATACTTCCATACCTTGACGAGTGTAAACGTCTTGGGATAGAGATATTGCCCCCCGATGCAAAGCGTGGTAATACGCTCTGGGAAGTCGAGGACGGCGACAAAATCCGTGTAGGGTTGACTTATATCAGCGGCATAGGAAACAACCTAAAAACCGCCTTTACGGACGTTTGGGAAGATATTGTGGCTACCAATAACAAAAAGGTAACCATGAACCTCATCAAAGCAGGGGCATTGGACTATCTTGGCAAGTCCCGTGGGTGGATGTTAGCCAATCTTGAAAGCACGCAGGGCTATTTGCGTCGTCGTGAACAGTGTTTGCAGAAGGTTCGAGAGAATCAAGAAGGACTGGACAACGCTACTGACGATAAAGCACGCAAGAAATATCAGCGTCAGCTTGATAGTTGGCAAGTAAAGCTCGATGAAGTCCAGTTGCTTGAAAGTGCCGAGGAAGGTTATGACGAAATTGCTGGTGAAATCGAAGTGTTATCGTTTTCCTTTAAGTCCATGCCGAAAATCCTGACAGGCATAGCGAAGTCTGTCAACGAATTTCAAGACAAGAAGGGTAATACTATGGCTAGGATTACCTTTTCAACGCCCTACGGCAATAAGGACGGTCTTGTTTTTGCGTCGGCATGGAAGAAGGAGAAGTACCGCCACAGGGATAGAGGTATGGTACGTGGCATTACGATTGAACAGGGCAAGCAGTATGAGTTTATGATAGAGAAAGGGGTGATTGTCGATGCCAGAGAACGAGACGGATAAGGTCATGTTGACTGAAAAGGAATGTGCGAAGCGTCTTGGGCTATCATTTTGGACATTAAGACAGATGAGGATATACGGCAACGCCCCTCATATTCGTCTTGGACAGCGCATTTACTATGTGTATGATTCCGTGGTTGCTTGGCTGTCTCAACAGGCAGTAAGCGGAAAGTGGATACGAACTTCATAAGAGCCTCATAAGAGCTTCATAAGAGCTTTTGGGGCGTTTAGGCAACAAAAATGGCTTCGAGGAATTACCCCCGAAGCCTTGATTTTACTGATGGTGACCTGGGAGGGACTCGAACCCCCGACCCTTTGGTTCGTAGGAATGACAAGCGTGTTTGTTACGACTATATGATTGTTACGAACCGTTGGTTTGACTGCGTTTTGAAGCCCTTATCCTTTACGAACATTTGTGAGGATTGGTTACATTTGTAAGAGATTGAATCTAATAAGAGCTTATTCATTTTTTAATGAGCATATCTTGAAGTACGTCGGCGGTCTTGTGTTCGCTTGATTGTAGTAGGTGACTGTATATAGCTTGGGTTGTCATTGTGTTGGCGTGACCTAGCTTTCCTGCAATGGTTTGTAGGTCTATTCCTGCGGCAAGTAGATACGAGGCTACCATGTGTCTAAAGGTATGCGGGGTAATCCGTCTGAATCCATGCTTCTTTGTGAACCTGTCAAGCCAAGCATTGAATTGGTCTGCGTGACCAAGCCGCCCGTCGAAAGAACCAAACACATAATCGTCCTTGATATTCTCCGCGCCTTTCCATTCGTGACGGGTTCGGAGAATTTTTTTACGTTCCTGTGTTTCCTTTTGATATGTGGCAAGGAGCTTACATACACTGTCAGGGATAGAGATTGTACGACCAGCGCCGCCCTTTGTGCGCGGTACGATATGATTACCTATCCCGACATTGTATTGGCACTCTTGCTCGACGGTAATGGTCTTTGCTTTAAGGTCAACGTGCTTCCATTGAAGTCCAAAGATTTCTCCGCGCCTCATGCCTGTGAAAATCGTAAGGTTAATTAAGGCTTGGTGCTTGGTATCTTCTTGACTCAATGCCTCGATGATAGCTTGGCACTCTGACGTGTCTAGGATTTCCATAGGTGCTTTGGTTTTCTTTGGCTTGTCAATGTGGGCGGCAGGGTTGTCATTGATAAACTGCCATTGTACTGCCTTTTCAAGCATGGCATGAAGGAAAGCATAGTGCTTCTGAATCGTATTTTGCGATAGCTTTTCTTCATTAGTATTTGATAGGTGTTCAATAAATTCCATTACATGAAATGGGCGTAGTCGTTGAAGCGCGTACTGTCCCAAGTATTTATCTATGCGGCGAAATAAGTAGTTATCATATTGAATTGTATTTATTGTAACGTGTTTCTTTGCGTAATGCGTAATGTAGTAATCAAAGAATTGTCGTAGCGTGAGTTGTCCTTCGGTTGCGGTGGTATCTCCATGTACTTCCATCGCAAATTGCTCCCATGCCCTTTGTGCGGCACGCTGACTGGTAACATTAACTGTCCGTCCTACGTTCAGTTGTTTCCCTGTGCTGTCATATCCAAGCGATACTGTCAGCCGATATGTGCCGTCTTTTTGCTTCTTTATTTTTCGCATCGGACAGACCCCCATTGATAGAAAAGAGGCTCTATGTATGAGCCTCTCCATAATCATTTTTGTGCGGCGTACTATATTCGGGTGGTTTTATCATCTTAACTTATTACTTTATGTTATGTTTTTTCTTTCACTTGAAACCGAGTTTTTTGTTTTATACCCTTGCGTGTTAATTGAAGGTCATTACTTCTTTTCTTTGGTAGTCTCGCATCATTTGTTAGCCTTGTCACTCTACTTGTTGCTTGTATTCGCACTGGTAATTCCGACATAAGACGTTGAATTTCTAGCCTTGTTTCCACCACCTTCTTTGATTGTTCGTCAAGTTCTTCATTTTTGTCTGGTAGTTCGTGCATCATTAAGTAGTCAATAGTAACGTGATAGTAGTCTGCTAATCTCTCTACGGCGTAATACGATGGTTCACCAATCTCTGTCTCAATTCTTTGTAGGCTTGAACGGGAGATTCCAGTATCGGCTTCAACATCTCGTAGTGTCCTGTTGAATGACTCTCGCAAAGCCTTCGCTCTATTCATTTTGTTCTCTCCTTTCCCTTGATATTCGTGGGTTTCGCGACGATTGAAAAAATTTTTTGAAAAAAATACTTCAATTTGCTTGACTCATTATGGAGACTAGGTTAAGATGTGTACGCTGGTCTTGGAAAACCACCCTTGTTCTCATATTATAACATGGGGTGTCAAGTACAGGACAAATAATAATATTTTTTATAGGAGGTCATGTAAATGGCAAAGGTAATCAAGAAGTCTATGTCGGCAAAGTCTCTGGTCAGTCCGAAGGGTTACGCTCTTTGGGCAAAGGTCGGAAAGCGTATTGACGAATACGAGGGCAAGAAGAAGCTCGTCGTCAATATGTACTTCGATGACGAAACCGAGGCGAAGATGAAGAAACTCTGCGACAAGTATCTTGCTGACGCAAAGAAGTCCGAGGAGTTTCAGGGCAAGAACTGGCGTCCCGGCAATGACCGCTGTGGGTACGAGATTCGGAACATCAAGGTGGACGGCGAGGAAAAGGAAAAGGCGCTGTTCAAGTTCTGGACTGGTGCAACCACCACGGATGATTCTGGGAACACGCACAAGAAGATTCTGCCTATCTTCTCCGTTGAGCAGAACAAGACTATCAATCCCTATGAGACAGAGATTGGTAACGGGTCTGAAATTCGCGTATCCTTCCGCCCCGAAGCGTACTGGACGAGCCGCGACAGCAATGGTATCTCCCTCTATCTGAACAAGATGGTGGTTGATAAGCTGGTCACGTTCAGTAGCGACGGCTTTAGCGAGTTCGGTATCGAAGCCGACAGTAACAATGGATTCAGCGATGACGAAGAAGATGTCCCTATCTGATTGGCGGTGAACGACGTTGCATGAAGTTGATGTGATACGACTTACAGCTTGTAAGAGGCGGCTTGAAGGAATCTTGGTGCTAATTGGCAATATCGCCGATGTCAATGATTGCCCAGAATTGGAAATCGTGCATGATTCTTTGATGAATACGATTACCGAAATGAGAGCCGCATTGCGTACAAATGGCGAAGACTTGGAGCAACTGTAAGAAAGGCGCGTGGCTGGCAAAGGAGTTTTTCAGCAAGCGCGGCGAGAATGTGTTTGCGGGTGGTAAGCCGTCACAACAATATTGGAGAGTCAAGAAATTCTTTGACGGACAGTCAGAGGAACATCTTGACCTTATCCATGAATACTTGGAGAGTGTGACGGCTCTCTCCCCAAGCATAAGCATGACTGATTTATTCCAGTTAGCTAAACGGTGGTCTTTCGAGAGTAAGAAAACGAAGGTTCGCGAAACTGAAACCTATGACTATCTTAAAGCATTGGAGGAAATACCATGAACAACGAAAAGATGTGGGCAGTCTTGGACGTAATCAAGGCAACAGCTACCCTGCTTGGCGTTTGCGGTGCAATTCTTTTTTCGGTGGATGTCCTGTTTGGTACGGATTTACTTTCCATCGAAAAAGTGGTTGCATTGGCGATTCTTCTTGAATCGACTTACGCATTGCGCTTTGTAGTGTAGTTTTTTTATTGCCTAAATGTCCCATAATAGGGACTAGGCACACGAAAGGAAGTGGTGATTATAGTTAAGGAGTTGATTCTTGCAGGGTTATTGGTAGGTTATCATGCGATAGCCAGTGCTGAATGTGTCACGCAAGTCATGGAGATTAGCGCATACACATCAAACTATGACGAATGTGGTGATGATGAAGGAGTTACGGCAAGCGGAGAGGTAGCAATACCTTATCTGACCTGTGCCGCAGACCATTTGCCATTCGGTACGGTGGTTATTGTAGACGGGCAAGAGTGGATAGTAATGGATAGGTTTGGCGCTGGATACGAAGATAAACTAGACCTTCACATGACCACAAAAGATGAGTGCTTTGAGTTCGGTAGGCAAATTAAGGAGGTTTTAATTTGCTATGAGTAAGGACACGCTAAAAGGATACTTTGATGAAGTTGGGGGATACCACGAAGACGGTTGTGGTAACGCCCCAGACGGCGAGTTCTGTGGTGAATGTTCCAAGCTATCGTGTGCAGATTGCCCGGTTTGGAAGAAAGGTAGTGACAACAAATGAATAAGTACAAAGACATTTTGAAGATTCTTGGTATCAAGTTCAACGCGCCGTATACGCTGAAGATGGCTGATACAGGACTTGTCATTGCAAAGAGCGTTGTGTTTCAGCGCGATGGAAAGATTGTCGATGAGAATAACGCTGATTGTACGGTACAGCTTGCAGGGATTGTGCGTGGCGACATCTTGGCAATCTCGCTTTTGCCAGACGCGCCATTCCCGAATTATGGCGACGAGTATTGGTACGTCCGAATCAAGGACGGTGGACAGAAGTTGTCTACGTTCATTGAAACCTTCGATGGATTCAATCTTGACTACGAGCATTTTATGACAGGTAATTGCTTCCGTACCAAAGAGGAAGCGGAGAAACACAAAGAGGAAATTGCACGAAAGCTCATTTCCTTCTACGAGAAACGTGGTGAATCATGCGTTAACGAGGGTGAGGCTGTATGAATATCGTAGATGCCCTGCGTGGGAAAAGCCTTATTGAGTACATACCAGACCTAAAGGCTTACTCTGACGGGACATACCGATGCCCATGCCCGATTCACGAAGGACACAACGAGAGTGCGTTTGCTGTATTCCCGGACAGTAATCGGTTTTACTGCTTCGCTTGCGGTGCGTCAGGCGACATTATTCGGTTCGTCATGGAAAGGGATAAGGTTTCTTTTGATATGGCGATACAGACGCTTGCAGATGACTTCAATTTGACTATCGAAGTCGATGACAAGTACACCAGTATCAAGCAACTGTCTGACCGAAATTTATCATGGGCTAGGCAGATGCGTAGACAGACAGAGAAAGTCAAAGGTTACCTGTATGAACGTGGTTTGACTGACGAGACAATCAATAACTATTTCATTGGGTACACAGAGAAGAAGTCGGCAATCGCAATACCGATGTTCGACCAGTACAAACGTATCGCAGGGTTCTTGTATCGGTTCTTTGAGCAGAAACCCAAGTATAAGAACAGCAAGAACGTCGATGGTTTGTTTGTAAAAGGCGAGTTCCTATTTGGGATACCGCAAGCTATCAAGCATTTGAAGGAAACTAACACGCTTATGCTTTGCGAGGGTGCATTTGATTGTATGAGTGCGGTACAGCAAGGATTATGTTGCGTAGCCTATTGCGGTATCAGCGTCACAGCAAAGCATATTGAAGCAATTAAGAGGCTCATAGCGCCGATTAAAAACGCTAAGGTAGTGTTATGCCCGGATGCAGACGGAAAAGCCTCCAAGTTCGTTCTACGGGCGCGAGAATTATTCCGTAAGCACGCTCCAAAGGTGGTCGTAAAGGTTGCGGTTATCCCTGAAGGATACAAAGATTTCAACGATATGTTGGTGGGCGGCAAGGATATAGCCAAAGATTGCACATACGAGAATCTTGACTTGTATTGTGCAAAGCAAGTTATAGCCGAAGTAGACGATACAGAGGTTCAAGAACGTAATGCGATAGAGTTTTGCAGGACAGTAGCTAATCCTGTCGTTAAAGCTGATATTGCAGAGTACCTCGCAAACCTTTGGAAACGCTCTACATCAATCGTCAAGGAGCTTTTGAGCGTACAGGACGATACGACAGAGGAAAAGCTAAGTCACATTCAGACGATTGACAAGGCTTATACGGCATTAGAAAGGAAACAGGTAGAGGAAACCTTTGGGATAGGCTTTCAGCACATCGACGAGACGGTGCAATTTGCACGGAAATCAGTGGTTATCTTGGGAGCGTATAGCTTCTCTGGTAAGAGCGATAATCTGATTGAATGGCTTTTGTACTGGTGCATTATCCTCAAAAAGAAATGCTTGTTCTTTTCTCTGGAAATGCCAGTCGAAGATGTGATGAAGATAATCATTGCGAAGGTCTGTCAGATTCCTAGATATACGGTGCAAACCTACATCAAGGAACATACGGATACCTACCAAATGATTATCGACAAGTTGAAAGAGTACCTCTACATCGTAGATGAGAACACATTGTCTCTTGACGAGATTGCGGATTACACAAGGCTTATTAAGGGGCGTGGGGTAGACATCGACATCGTTGCCGTTGATTATTTCCAGTATCTCAAACGCACACAGAGCGTCGAGGAACAGGAAAACACAGCGAAGCAAATGAAAGCTATCGCTAAATCCCTTGACGTTACGCTTGTTATGTTGAGTCAGCTTCGGAAATCCTCACAAAGCAAAGAAGCAAATGGGAAGTTCCATGAGCCGACGCAAGCTGACCTTGCAGGAGCAGGGGGTATCGGAAACAGTGGCGACTATATTTTCCTGATATGGCGACCAGCATTAAACTCGGAGCTTTCGCCTATCGACAGGGAGAAAACCAAGTACGATACGATGCTAAAAATTACGAAAGCAAGGGAAGTACGCAACGGCAATACGATATTTACATTGCGGTATGACCCTAATACGTCGCGGATTACAGAAAAGGTAGAACAGGAGGAGTCATAAGTGGACGGTCAACGAGTAGTTATTAAAATCCAACGCCCACGAGGGGTAAAGTTTTTTTCGACGGACTTGCGGAATACACAAGGAACAATCGTTGCTTCTATCAGCACTGGCGGGGCGATGATTTTGTGTGACGCAGACCATAACCCGTGGGCTTTTTCCGAAGAAGAATATGAAATTATTGACGACGAGAAAAAGGTGGTGTCGTAAGTGAGGAGAGGGCAACGTGTAGTTATCAAAGTTGAGAGGCCGCAAGGAGATTTTGATTTTCCGATAAACCTCAAAGACACAAAGGGCATAATTATCCGAGAGATTTTGTCAGACACTATTGATGGCGCTCTCATTCTGTGTGAGGCTGACGATTGTATTTGGGCGTTCAAGCCGTCAGAGTACGAGGTTATAAGCGAGGAGGATAGTTAAATGTCATACGGTAACTTATTTCATGAACTTCGCGATAACGCTTTCGATAGTGTCTTGGATGACTATGCTGTGTGGGATAGGACAGGCGTTATCCCGGATGGAGGAGTTCTTGCTAAGATTCGGGATAATTACTGCGGACAATTTGACGTACATGGCTTAATGGTTATGGAACGACATCTTCTCAATGAGTGTGTTATTCGTTTGCAGAGACAGTATAAACAGCAGAAAGGAGTGTAACGATGCCAGCAGTAGGTTTCAAATGCCCGAATGATATGGGCTTTGCTTATTGGAAGAATGATTATGCAGAGCAGAAATGTAGCCATTGCCCGAATCCTTGTATGGCGCGTCCTGCATTACAGGCGGCGGCACAGCAAAGACCGTGGAAGGGGAAGCCGAGCGTGACGCAGTTGATTCAGCCAACACTTCCTACTTATCTTGCTATCGTCAAGGATTACTTCATTGAGCCGATGGGGACAATCGCTTCGATGATTGGCACAAACAGCCACCAAGCGTTTGAAAACGCACAGCCTAACAACTGGCTTGCCGAGGTACGGCTTGAAGATGACATTACAAGTGGTCAGTTCGATGCCTATGACACTACGACGAAAACCCTTTGGGACTGGAAATTCTTTGGAGCTTTCCGCATTGCGAAAGCTCTTGGGTATACCCCTCGATGGACGAAGAAAATCATTACGAGAGGCAAGAACAAAGGGCAGGAAAAGTGGGAACAAGTCTTTGAGTATGGCGGTGTCCGTGATATTCGAGAGATTGCGATACAGTTGAATTACTACCGCTATCTTATGGAGAAGCAGGGGCTTGAAGTCAAGAACATCAAGGTCAATATGTTTATCCGTGGCGGTCTTGATGCAACTGCAAAGCGTTATGGACTGACACAGCCAGCCTATATCGTTCCTATCAATTTCATCAGCAAGCAATGGGTACGCAAGTACATGGTGATGAAGTACGATGCGCTTATGAGGGCGCTAGAGGAATACGAGCGTGAAGGCGTTGGCGTGCCGGACTTCATTCCAAGCTGTCTGTCCACTTGCAACAAGCGTGACAGGTGGGATAACTCCAAGACTTATCCTGATAGGAAGTGCCGTGACTGGTGTAACGTCCATGAGTTCTGTCCATACTGGCAGGAGAATTATGGCGGTGCGGCGGGTTTCCTTGCCGATTAGTCTCACATTGAGGACGGTGATGATTAAATGATTGAACGTACAGATTTGACCGTTACAATCTTTGCCTTGCGCTATGCGGCAAACAGATTGTCGTATGCTCCCGGTCTTGTATGCGACTATATCATTGGTCGTATTCCACAGATGGATGAGCAACAGCGAGAGCAGATGCAAAAAGAAGTTGAAACAATCATACGTTACCATGAGTACGCCGACAACATAGCACTCATGGATTTGATGAAGTTACAGACGGCACTAAAGGAGAGTGACAAACGTGAAGGAGATTAAACGCTGTCCGTTTTGCGGCGGTACAGCAAAGTTGAGTGTGCGTGAGCGTAGTTTCAATGGATACAACGCAGATGGCACAAGGAAAAGAACACACTTCATTCAGGTCATTTGCAACAAATGTCATGCACGGGGCGGCACATTGGCTATCAACCTTGAAAAGAGTAGGTGGTACGAAGTGCCAAGCAAAGAGGATGAGGATAAGGCAATCGACCTCTGGAATCGAAGGGCGGTGTAGTTCAGTGTCGATACCAAAAAATGAGCGTGACGTGCTTGCTTTTGCATTGCGATACGCACTTCCGCGCCGCACAGGTGTAGCCAGAACAGTGTGTGAATACATCGCACAGCAGATACCACGCATGGACGACATAGACAAACAAGATATGAAAGAGGAAGTTCATGGCTTGTTCAAGTCGTGTGCCGATGATTACGCCAGAATATGTGCTATGAATCTTTTGAAAGACTTGGAAAAATCACGAATAAAGGAGAGATAAAGATGAATTTCAAAGTTGGCGATGATGTTTATTTTTACGACGGCAACGCAAAGACGCATGGAACTGTCGTGAATATCGAAGGGATTTTTGCGAAGGTTCGTGTGTGTTCCGCTGTCTATAAAAAGCCTATCTTCAAGGTGATACTGATGTCCAATCTTGTGCTTAATGATAAAGCCACGAAGCCCAAGCCGACGAAGCTGGAAGAAATGATTGACCACCAAGCCGAGCAAGATGCAAAGGAACGCCGTTCCAAAGATTTGCGTGGCGGCACGGCAAAGGACGCTACGCATTATCAGAGGGCGGCAATGCAACCGATTGAGATAATGCAACGCTTCCTGACCCGCGAGGAGTTTATCGGATTCCTGAAAGGTAACATCATCAAGTACAAAGCACGGGCGGCTTTTAAGGGAAGCAGGAAAGAGGATATGCAGAAAACCAAACAGTATGCGTACTGGTTGGCAATGGCAGAAGCAGGAGTTTCGATTGATGCCAAGCGTGATAGCGTACCCGACAACTTTCACATGAAAACTACGTTTGACATCAGCCATAACTACTCTGATAGACAACTGATTATGGGAGGTAAATACGATGGCAATGAGTAAAACACGACAGATGTTCCCTGCTGGAACATGGGTAAAGGCAAAGTATAATGGCGGTATCTTCATTGGCACTGTCAAGGTTGCTCCGCCGACTGGCGAGAATAGCAACAAACGATATGTGTACTTCAACAAGATGTTTGACAAGCAAAGCGGTAAGTTTGAGCGAATCAGCACGCACGGAGAATGGGTGTATGTCAATAACCTCAAAGAAGTGGATGTCGAAACGGAGACTGATAATACACTTGTCATTACAGTCAATGATACTACGCGCAAGACCACGTTGCGGGACAGTAACAATCGCAAGGTTGTAGCTCGTTGCCATCCTGATGATAAGTTCTCTGAAAAGATTGGCGTATCCGTTGTTTTGTCTAGGTACTATGACGGCTTTGCTGATGGCGACCATATTTATTCTGTCGAAGCGAATGGACAAATCGGAGACATTGTGTACCACAAAGACAAGATGAATCCCAAACTGAAATCCGAGCTTGAAACGCGCTTGGCTCTTGGCAATGTGTTTGCCAACAGGCGCAATGCGGAGGTAGCCGCTAAAAAAATCGCAAGCGTATTCAGCGACAATGCGAGGACGTTGCCATGAGAAACGCCATGAAAGTCAGGTGGGACAGCGAGAAAGACGCTTGGCTTGTTGCGAGGCTTCACAAACAAAGCTGTATCAACTGGACTACGGTATCTGATGAGTTCCATAAAGCGTTCAATGTTTGCTATCCTGTCGGGCGGCTGATGAGGCGATGGCGCGAATTGAAGTGTCAGATAGGTTTCGACATTCAAAAGCGGAGAGGGGGTAGATGCTGTGGAATTACGCTTGACAGTTCCCATTGCTCCGAGTGTTAATGCCATGTACTTCACGACCAAATTTGGGAAACGTGTGCGTACAAAGAAGGCAAAGGAATGGTTTGAAGAAGCCGAGGCGATTACGCGAAAGGCTATCGAAGAACAGGGCTGGAAAAAGACGGAAGGTCAGAAGGTCGTAGTCAATGTGTTGACTATGTGGGGCGATAAGAGACGGAGAGACACTAACAATCTTTCCAAAAGCCTTGCAGATATGCTTGAACACGCAGGGGTTTACGACGATGATTTCTATGCCCTTATCAGATACATCGACTTCGGCGTTGACAAAGACAATCCGCGAATGGAAATGGTTATCAAACCGTTTACAAAAAAAGAAAGATGGAAGGGGTGATAGCATGAAGGAGCTTGCGGTCAATGAGTTGGCTAAATTTGCAAAGATGAGGAATACGGCTGTCAAGAAAGATGCCGATTATCACGTTGTCGATTACATGGCTGAACGTCAGCGCAAAGAAGCCCAAAGGAAAGCGAAGTACGACAACAGTGGGAAGGAATACTACGAAGCAAAAGCGCGTAGGCGTAACTTACAGGAGGCAGACGATGACGAAGAAGGAAGCGACAGCACTGATACAAGCACTGTCTAAAGCGCGTAATATTTGCGCGTCGAATATCAAGAACGATTGCGCTGGGTGTCCATTGAAATTGAGTAACGAAGAAGAAAAATACAACTGTATGATTCGTTACGATGACCGCCCGTGTGATTGGATTCTTGCAATATATTAAGGAGTGATGCTAATGAAGGTAGAAAAGCGAGACGGCAGGATTGAGAACTACAATCCTCAAAAGGTAGCAAAGGCAGTAGCGGCGGCGGCAAATGAGGTAGACGAACCGTGTCCGTCAATCCGATTGTCCTTTGACAAAGATGTTGTAACTGTCGATGAGATTCACGACGAGGTTGAACGGCACTTGATGAAAGCTAATCCTGCGGTAGCAAAGGCTTACATTCTCTATCGCCAACATCGCACGGATATTCGCGAAGGTAAGAGCGAACTCATGGGGAAGGTTGGTAAGCTGGTTGCAGAAATGAACCATGACAATGCCAACACTGGAAACAGTGCGGCAAGCAAGATGTATGGCATTGCAGAGGCCGCAAGCAAGACTTACTTCCTCGCGCATGAACCGAAACGTATGGCAGAGAATCACAAGAAGGGACGTATTTATCAGCACGATTTGGGTTATCGTTCCCTTACATTCAACTGTTTTTTCAATCCTCTTGGGAAAATGCTGGAACATGGCTTTGACAACGGGGTAGGACGTATCCGTACTCCGAAACGGATTGGAAGTGCAGTAGCTTTGGCGGCGATTATCCTGCAATCCAGTCAGAACGATATGTTTGGCGGTCAAGGCTTCCTTCACTTCGACACAGACCTTGTGCCGTATGTCAAGAAAGAGTTTGACTATCAGTGGGGGCAGATTATTAAGACGTTAGGCGCGTTCAAAGCTGATGCCTCTGACGAAGATATTGACAAACTTGCATGGAAACGCACGGACAAGGCTGTGTTTCAAGCAATGGAAGCGTTTGTGTATAACATGAACACGATGCGGTCAAGGAGTGGAGCACAAGTAACCTTCTCGTCTGTCAACTTCGGCACGGATACGGGCGAAGAAGCGCGTATGATTTCCAAGAATCTGCTGAAAGCCTACATCGCAGGACTTGGTGACGGCGAGAATCCTATCTTCCCGAACCTCTGCTATCGAGTACAAAAAGGTGTGAACCTCAATCCGGGCGACCCGAACTTTGACCTTACGGAGCTTGCCATTGAGTGCGTCGGAAAGCGTATCCAGCCTAGATTTGTATTCGTTGATAGCCCTGCATATCCCGATAAGTGGGAAGCAGGAACGATGGGATGTAGAACGGCTATCCGTTCCAACGTCAACGGCGATGCTTCGCCCGATGCCCGTGGCAATCTTGCTTTTAACACAATCAATCTTCCATATCTTGCGCTGGAAGCGAATCGAAAAGCCGAAAAGACTGGCGAAAACAATGTGGTGACGTTCTTCCGAATCCTTGATATGGCAATATCCGATGCCATTGCAGAGCTTCGTGAACGCTACGGTATCATCAAGGAATTGAAAGTTAAAGACATTCCTTTTATTGGTCAGTGGTACATGGGGCATGAAGGTTTGACTTCAGAAGATACGATTGAGCCGATGGTGAAAAACGGGACGCTTTCGGTAGGGTTTATCGGGCTTGCGGAAACTCTTATGGTACTTCGCGGCGAACATCACGGACAGTCACAGACAGCGCAGGAGCTTGGGCTTGAAATTGTTGGGCGTATTCGTGAGCGTACCGACAAAGCCACGAAAGATTACAGCCTAAACTTCTCGACATTCGCTACTCCTGCGGAGAGTGCTTGCTACACACTTCTCAAAGCTATCCGCAAAGAGTTTGGCTACGTCGAGGGCGTGACGGATAAAGAGTATCTGACAAACTCTTTCCATTTGCCTGTAGGCTTTGAGTGCGATATGAAAACAAAGATTGACATTGAAGCTCCGTATCATCTGCTCTGCAACGCAGGAGCTATCATGTACGTCGAGGCTCCTTCATCGCCCAAGTTCAATCCCGAAGGTATGTTGAAGCTGATTCAGTACATGGCTGAAAGCGGCGCTGTATATGGCGGCTTGAACTTCGAGCAATCCTTCTGCCGCGAGTGCCACTACACAGGTACTTATGGGGACACTTGCCCGAAATGCGGAAGCAAGAACGTGAGAACAGTGCGGATTGTCACAGGCTACCTTTCCGAAGTACAGCGGTTTAACCCCGGAAAGATTGCAGAATCGAGCGAAAGGTATGCTCATGCGGGAGGCGGATTGCATTGAGAATAGCAGGGTTTCGGGAAACGTCACTCTTTGACGGCAAAGGAATTAACTTTGTTATCTTCTTTCAAGGCTGTGAACACCATTGCGAGGGCTGTCAGAACCCTCAAACATGGGACAAGAATGGTGGAGTATCCGTCAGCTTGAAAGGTATCAAGAAGATTATTGAACCGTATATCGGATTCATTGACGGAATTACCTTTTCAGGTGGTGACCCTGTATTGCAGATTGGTGATGTGCTTGACTTGGCTTGGTGGGCTAAGTCAAAGCACCTTACCACAACGCTTTACACAGGCTATACGCTTGACGAATTACAGAAACGATACATTGACCTTACCCCTTTTGATTTTATTATCGACGGACGCTACGAAAAATCCAAGCACTCTGTTGATACGCCGTTCAGAGGGTCGGAGAATCAGTCGATGTATTGCTATGAGAATCACAAGTGGGTAGCAATATGAAAGGCGAAAGGATTACTGATGAAGCCGCATTGAAGGCGGCATTTACTCTAAAAAAATACTGCGACCAGCATGGTTATAGAGAATGTAAGGGGTGCTATTTCCATGACAACGACTTCTTTTGCAGGGTCAACTGTATGCCGTATAGCTACAACCTTACTGATTGCACTGACGAAGAAATATTAAAGGAGGAATTGTAATGGCAACGCTATATTTTGCCATGTATTATCCAACGCCTACGCAGAGGATTATCCTTATGAAGCGAGAGGCTGATTTGATTGACGGCACTATTTACAAGTTCTCTCATGTTAGCGGGCTTCGCTCCCGCATTATGGCTGACGAGGTTGATACTTGTATCGGCAATGATTGTGCAGTATCCACAAATCCAAATCAAGCCGTTCGACTTTTGCGTGGACAGTTCAACCGCAGGGCGGCAAAGCTGGAACGCAAGGCAGAACGGCTCCGATGTGCGGCAACTCTGATTGCAGATTGGGAGGAAGATGTATGAAAACATATTGGGTTACATACAGTTACAAGGGTATTACGGCAGTCACAGCGCCTTCGCAGGACGACGCGATTGAGAAGCTCCTAGAAACAAAGGATGACGATGATTGTTTGAGTATCCATATTGACGATGTTGAGGAAGCATACGAGGAGGATTAAGATGGATAAGTATGAAGTTTTGCAGGAACGCCCTAAGAAGACGTTTCGTATTGCGTTTTCGGGGACAGCATATATTACTGCTCATTGTGAGCTTGAAGCGAAAGCAATTCTTCAAGGTATTACCTTTAACGAAATTCCTTTCCGTGCGATTGACTCTATTCGAGAGCTTGACGAGGATGAGGAAACGCCATCTTATGCAGTATCTTAAAAAACAATGCAATTCAGAGAGGCAAGGGGCGTCACATTTTGTTACCCCCTTGTCCCACATATCAGACTAGACGCAAGGAGGAACAACGATGAAGATTTTTAACGAGCAAGTACATGGGGTCGATACCGCATTAGCGAGAGCAGGGTATCCACTCATGGCAGAAATCCCTAATATCGGTGAATTGTTGAGGGAATTTCACCCGCTATATCTGCGAGGCAAGCGGCTTGGCAATTCCCCCATTGCCCACGGCGATGACAAATTCCTTCGCATGATTACGGTGGATTTCGATGTAACCGCCCCTCGATATTGGTGGCAGGAGTTCGATACCTACCATTACACCGTCAAGATGAGTCAAAGCACGATGCACAGGTTGGTAAAGATGGACATAAAGAACATGGTAAATCCCTATGTTCTTCCCGATGTAGTCAGGATTGTGGAGAATCTTGCAGACGCATACAGGGTTCATCCTACCGAAGAAAACTTTCTGAAACTCAAATCCAATCTCCCGGAGGGGATGGAATTGACGGCTGGAATTACCACAAACTACGCACAGTTGAAAACTATGTACTATCAGCGGCGTAATCATCGCCTTCCCGAATGGAAAGTCTTTTGCAGTTGGATAACCACGCTTCCGTTTACCAAAGACTTCGGGGTGGTTGACAATGGAAACATGAAAGGAGAGAACGCATAATGAGCAAAGCATTTAATACAGGTGATACGGTTGAGGTTATAAGCGGTGGCACGGATTATCCGAAAGGATTCCGTGGGATTGTCACAGATTACGATGAGTCAAATGGGCGGCGGCAATACGCTCTCAATCATGGCTTTTGGATTAACGAGGACGCTCTGGAATTGTGCAAGAGCGACCACCCTGTTATCAAAGTGAAGTACCACGACAAGGCTTGTTGCCTCGAACAGCACGGCGACTGGATTGACCTGAAAAGCCGAGTGGATATTACGTTCATGCAAAACGGTTTCTTCCTGATTCCTCTCGGTGTGTCCATTGAATTGCCACAAGGCTACGAAGCACACGTCCTGCCTCGTTCCTCTACCTTCAAACGCTATGGAATTATCATGGCAAACAGTATGGGTATCATTGACCATGATTACTGCGGAGATAATGACGAGTGGATGTTCCCAGCCTACTCCCTTGAAGGTGGTCAGATTAAGAAAGGCGACAGAATTGCACAGTTCCGCATCGTACCGACAATGGGAAAAGTAAATCTTATGGCGGTACAGAGACTTGGCAATGAGAATCGCGGTGGATTGGGGAGTACGGGCGTATGATTTTGTCATTACTGGTTGACTTTAACGACAAAGGAAGCCTGTACTCAATGACAGTTGAAACCGCGAATAAGACCAGATTATTCAAGACCCTGCATAAATATTCAAACGACGTTCGATTTATCGAGGAAAAGGAAGAACGTGGCGCGAAAGATAAAGGCGAAAGGGTTTTGTCAGACGGCTCTATTGTTCTGCGGTGTAAATACTTTGGCGACAAGGTTTCCTCTGTGTATGCCTTTGGCAAATCTCCGGGAAAGATGAATGTCCTGAAAATGGGAGTGGTCGTATGAAAGACAAGTTGGCAGAGTTCATAGATGACTATAACTGTGGGCGTGTCACTGTCGAGGATACTTTCAGACGGCTCGATTTTGAACGGTGGAAAGAGGACAAAGCGCCACTCCCGCAGGATTATATTGAATTACCACGCGACCCGCTGGATATTGTACTGGAAAAAGAGCGTGTAAGCACGCTCATCGAAACGATTAAGTGGCTAAAACAGAACATATCCGACGAGCTTTGGCGGATTTTCTGTATGGTTGCAAGGGGATATACCCAAGAGAGGATAGCGAAAGCCCTGAATATATCGCAACCTACCGTAAGTCGTAGGCTACAAACCCTACGGGCTTTGACGGAAGGGAACCTCCACGAATTATTGTACCGTATAGAGAAGCAATATACCGCAGTTCATCCACGGCAATCAGTACAGAAACACGACGACGAGGACATGAGCCACGTCAACGGTGAAGTCCGTACTGAAAAGATTGTCGGCTGGAAAAAGTCAGACGCTAGATGAAAACCCATATATGATTTTCTTCCTGCTTGTGTGCCAGACTAGCAGAAAGGGGTCAAGGAGCGTCGAATAGTACCTCGTGCACAAGTTTATATGCGTAAATAAAAAAAGACCGTGAAGCACCCTCTTTGGAAGTTTGAGGATACTTCACGGTTTTTTCTGCGTTATTACAGGAGCTTTAAGCTGTCAAGTTATCCTACTTGATAGATAGGAATTAAAGACAAAATAAATCCACGAACTATCCTCAAATTGCAAACGAGGGTGGTTCGTGGGTTTGTTTTTATTTATAGCTCTTTATCTGACGAAGGGCGTATCGAATAGCTAGTATCGTTGGCACATGATACTAGCATATATCAATTCACTAGATACGAACATACCTCCTTTTTTCAGTAGTGTTTTTCAGTAAGCAACATAAGCAATACGAATAAAACTATCATGGTGACGAGCATGATAAACCTCTCCTTGCGGTATCACCCGCCTGTTACTTCATGCTCATTATACCACTCCTTAAATTTTGTTGTAAAGATTTCCATATCCGCAGGAGCTTTTATCGCCGCAATAGCACGCTCGATTTTCACCATTGCCTCAAAATCATCGAGTGCATTTGCTCCGACATAGCTCATTTCCAGATATTCCAGTACGTCATCCATTTGTGTCATACCTCCTTATCCATACACAGCGGCAAGCGTATTCTTCACCGTCCCTTCTCCGAAATTCAAATACTTCATCGTGGTTGTGATAGTTTTATGTCGTAAGCATTGCTGAATATCCTCGATAGGCACACCCGCTTTCTTCAATGTGTTTGCAAAGAACCGTCTGAAAGAATGGCAATGGAAATCCAAACCATTCATAGTACACTCGTTCTGAATGAACCTCTGAATATCCCGAATCCCAAGAGGCTTCCCGCCCTCTGTCAAAAACAAGACATCAGAGAGGCCACTTCCTGCCGTTTTCTGACGCACCTTGATATAAGACTGCAAGGCATCACGCACTCTCCCGTGAACGAGGGGGATAACAGCGTCCTGCTTACCTTTTGTGTGCCGAATTAGGATTGCATCGTCGGAAACGTCCTGCATTTTGATGGACGCAATCTCACCTACACGCAATCCATTGTAACACATTAGCGCGAATATCGCTTTGTCCCTCGGCTTCGACAAGCCTTTCCACAAAAGCTCTACGTTTGCAGGGGTAGGGCATGGTTCTACCTTTTCCTCTGCCCGATAGCCCTTGATAACTCGCGTAATGTCACGGTCATTTACGCCGTACCATTCAAGCGCAGAACGAAAAACTTGCAGATACAATCGCTTTGTAGTATCTGCAAGTCCACTGGAAATTACGTTGATAGCTTCTTGGCGTGTCCCTTCTGGGAAGAAGCCAAGCGCACGCTGATAAGTCTTAAACGTGTTTACTGATTTCGTCTGCCTGATTTCTTCCAGAAAATCCGTGTAGTTCATTATTGTGTCTCCCTTCTAAACTCATCCTCAAAGCGTTTGATTGCGTCCTCTTTCGTTTCCCCTTTATAAACTATGATGGGGACATATCGCCTCAGTTTCCCGACCGGGGTATCCTCGACGAAATTATGAAGAATCACATCAAAGTCCTTGTCAGTACGGCAATCACAAATCATTTCCGTACCTCCTTTTCCTCCTTTATTGCCTCGTCTAAAACTGTATTGAAGCATCCGCACTGCATATCAGTGTCCATGTGGCAATGGTCGCTCACACCACAACACCGCGAACAATATGCACTTATAAAACCACACAACGCGGCTTTTGCCTCCGCCTCTGTCAGTTCGTCAATCCGTTCCTTTATGTCCATGTTGTGCCTCCTTTAGTGCATCATCTAAAATGTAGCTCATGTGCACATTTATTTCGCGCTCATACTGTAATTCGTTTTCAAACGGTGTAGCGAGGTTTTCTGCGTTATTTTCAAGCAAATAATACAGCGCGGCTTTCGCCTCCGCCTCGGTTAATTCGTTAATTCGCGTTTTTATATCCATCTGAAATCTCCTTTCCGTCTTCCGTATACCATGTATTTGAGCCGTTCATATAGTTATATACTCGACAATCATGCCTTTTGGCATAATCCAATGCCCGCGCTCTTGCGGCTTTAGCCTCTGCTTCGCTCAGTTCGTCAATCCGTTCCTTTATGTCCATGTTGTGCCTCCTTTAGTGCATCGTCAAGCAACATATTTGCACAATTCCACGGTGTCGTACACTTATCTATTGTCCCATCCGGAAGTATCTCAGAATGCCGACAGTCACCACAGTGTATGTTTTCGTACATTGTTTTAATGCACTGTTCCAGCGCGGCTTTCGCCTCCGACTCGCTCAGCGCGTCGATTTTCGCTTTTATGTCGTCCATCGTCAATCAGTCCTCCATGTTCTATTTTGCCCTTGATTGATTAACCACCCACTTACATTAGCGCCGACACCAACAGGTAGTTTTTCTTTCGGAATTAACTCCTTCGCAAATGTTAAGGCACTTTCAAGCCTATCATTTCGCGCCCTCAACCGTTGAATCTCTCTGTCTTGATACTGTAATTTCTCCTTCAACGATGAGAGTTCTCCATACTCTATTTTAACTTTTCCCATCGTCAGCCCTCCAATTTCCACTTAATTCGTTGCTTCACTCTTATATCCACATCGGCGGATGCTTACCGACACACCTTTCACACACGCAAAAAAATCTATATTTTTTATGATGCGTGCGTGCTTCCGCACGTTCTCCCGTATATTCGTAATCATAAAACCCACGCCTCGCTGGAACTGTTACGCCACAGTATTTGCAAGTACCGCTATAGCGATTTCTATGACGTTCGTTGCGCTTCATTTTATACCTCCTTCGTCAACCATTCATGACCCTCCTCACTACCTTCCACGAAGTTATCTTCCTTCCACCGCCTTATCTGTGTGTAAACCCTTTCATTATTCCACTCCGCAATAGCTCGTTCCGCCAGAGACGGCGGAATGGAAACATGAGTATTGCATTGCGTACACCGTACATCATATACTTCTTGCCCGTCCCGTGTTGTATAGTGTGATAGTTTTGCTTCGGCTCCGCAATGACATCGCCTAATTTTTTCCATTGTCAATCACCCTCATCCACTTATCTGTCGCTTCTTTTTTTGTATCTCCAAGCGGCCCTCTTGCACAACAATCATTGCAATAAACATAGAATTGCCCATACTCGCCGGGGTCAGTGCTATTCACGATTTCAACATTCTTGCTTTTGCAAAATAGGCACACACTAAGTTTCTTCATTGTCATACCCCCTGTTCCATTTTGTAAGTCTTTCCCTTTTTCTTTCCTTCGCCTTTCTTAAACTCCTGAATCCACACCACCTTTCCACTCTTATACCTACGGTAATGTCCTCGTACTGTGAAGATTCCTTTCGGGCTTGCATGATGACCGCCCAAAGAAGGTCGTATCACTCTCCTTTTCAAGATGTATGTCACTCTGTCTTTACTGTAAACCTTATCACGTTTTTTGGTTTTCGTTTCTTGCTGGACTTGCCGAGGCTCTGCTTTGACTAACTCTGGCTTCTCGTACACCATGTACGCCATGAGAGCGCAATAACAAGTAAGAATATCGTTAAAGCTATCCCTCGCTAATACTGTATCCCCCTTTCGTTTGATAAGCATACCGTCATACCTAATCTCGAACACTACTTTGCAGATTTTTTGATAGCCCTTATGGGCGTAAAGCGTCAGCCACCTTCCTTCTCGAATCCCTTTAATGCGTAAATCGAAATAGACAAAGGCTATCTCCACAGCTTTCAACGGCATCGGCATCGTGTGTATCAATGGTTTGTTTTCTTTCGCCCAATCAAATAACGCTTTTACGTCGTCCTGCGTCAATAGCACTTTGTCCATTCCTTATCACTCCTTATTTGCCTTTATATTCATCGACCATTGCCGCGACAAAAACTTCCAATAATTCTTTTACCACATTATCGCTTTGCCCTCTGAGCATTATGCCCATTGCAGACCCCAATGCGATAGTGGTGTCAAGCAAGTGCATCTTCCCATCAAGTCCAACTGTAACTTCATCATTCTTCAGTGTGATTTCGATTTTTCCATCGTTCATGTGTGCTTTCTCCTCCTTTTCCAGACGTTCCTTTTCCTCTTTGCATTTCGGGCATTCCTTCGGAATCTTTTGGCTATCAGCTACATAGCCACACTTCTCGCATTTCACCACAAGCTGTCCACCATTGTCAGCAACTACCCATTTCGTATCCATTTACATCGCTCCCTTCTGTTTTTCCAGTTCTTCAATGCGTGCAATCAAAAGCTCTACTGCATCATCGCGTAGATACACAATGCCATACCGTAACTCACTGGCTATTTCAACATCTTCTCTGGTCTGACACTTATGCTCTCGTAAATACTCGTCACTTAACGCTCGCTCATTTGAGACATTATCAAATGCCTTGATTACATCTTTGTATGTCACTACATTTCCCCCTCTTTCTTCAAGCAATCTGTAAGCGGCTTCCTACCATGTAAGCCACGACCTTCCTCGTATTGCTTTAAGGTTCTCTTGGCTTCTTGGTGCGCTCGAATCAACGCTTGCCCGTGCCGCCCATCGCTAAGAACTCTCTCCATACTTTCAACGTCGCGGGTAAGGTATCCCCACCGTTCGTACTGGTCTAACGATAGTCCGAAATGATGGGCTTCGTGCTTCCTTGCTTCAGCCTTTTTCCCATATTCTGCTCCGCAAATTTCACAACGATAAATTGTTTTCACTGGCATCACCCCCTCTCTTATCTCCGAATCACACCGCCGAAAGTAGGACGCAAACCTACGCTTCCATACTCTGAAAATGCTGGCTCGGTCTTGTTGATGCTGTATGCAAACTGTGTGAAGTACACAGAATCATCCTTGTTCAATGCCCACTCGCTTTTGTCTGGCTCAACAAACAGGATAGTCAGCAATTCCATATCATCGAAGTAGCTACGAATTAAGTGATACGGCAGATTTCCCGTTTTCTTTGCCCAATCATCGACCAGTTTCTTGTCATCATCTTCAAGCCAATACAACGCTCCCATGTGTTCGGATACATTTAACACTCCTTTCTTGAAATCCCTTACCACATTCGGGTGGAGTTTCCACCAACCCATACGCCTGATTGCTTCTTCCTTCATTTGCTCCATTGTTGCTTTTGCCATTGTCATTTCCTCCTTCTCATGAATAGTAAAAGCTAATATCAAATTCAATCTTCATACCTTTTGGCAAAGTCTCCTTACCATCTATAAACTCCATCAAAGCGCATTTATTACATCTGCACCGCACATCACCATGATTGTCGGGATACCAACCATTCACAGGCACGTCGTCGGAGCATGATGTCCTGCCATGCTTAAATAATTTCAGTACAACTTCCCGATTTTTTCGGAGAAAGGCAATGAAGTCTAATTGTTCTTGGTATGCCAAATCCTCTGCTTCTTTCTTCAACTTGTTAGCCTCGGCTATATCTGCCGCAATACTATCTTCAAAAGCCTTTTGCTTTTCTGCGATAGATTGTAGTAACGTCGCTCTTTTTTCCTCCATTTCCTCAATGGTACGATTGCCTTTCTTTGACATCGTCGCTTCCCTCCTTACCTTGTCCATAACAACATCAACGCAAACATCGTCATCATAATTAACAACATAAGCCATACCCCCTTAAAACGTCGGCGCTTTTGCCAAAATCTTCAATGTCTGACTGTAATCAAATTTTGCTTCGTCCATAATAAGCGCCAATGCTACTGCCTTATCCTGTGCTCTATATTCATCACCCCCATGAATAACATAAGCCGCCGTGAGAACGTCGGCGGCTCTGTATAGCTTGTCTTTCCGATAGCGGTTTTGTTTTTCCCAAAACAGCTTCAATCGCTTGATATACTCTTGTGCCATAGGCAATATCATGTTGAACAGTTCTCGTGTTACCGTCATGACTTCACCTTCTTGACAAGAAGGTAGCAGTAGTCTACCTTCCAGCCGTCCTTGCCGCCCTTTTCGTCCCGCATATAGCGTTCCAATCGGACGTTGCAATCCGACTTATCAATCGACGTGCCGAAGATTGAGTAGCCGCCCATATTCGGCTTATATGCTTTGTTGTTGCTGGAAACGTAGTAGCTACGGGCTTCCAGTGAATATTCTTGATTCCACGAATCAGGCGTGAATACAATCACGCCCTCAATATGTTTCCCATTTTTCTCGCTTTCCTGAAAGAGCTTTTTCATTTCCTGATATGTCATCTTTTTCATGCGTTATTCCTCCTCGTCATCTACTGAAATACCCATGTCAAGGAACAGGATTTTTTGACAGATTTCACTTGCTTTCCTACGCAAATCTATCTTGCTTTCTTCGCGTCGCGCATCTTTCGCGCTACGGGCTTCATCAGCAAATACCTTTTCCAGTTTTCTGATAGCGTCGTATGCTTGATTGCACAAATCCAATTTGTCATCACAAGTCATGCTTGTTCCCTCCTTTTCTTTGCTTCCCTTTCCATAAGGACATTGTGGATTACGTTATTCACTTGCTCGAAACGCTGTATAGCGCGATAAAGATTTTCAAACTTTTCCACCTTGTCAATAACGATTTCGGATATAAACCCGTTCCTTTCGTAATGGAAAAACTGAACACGATACTCGTTCATATTCGTGTCTGCATTGATGAAAACTACTAATGCACTATTGGTACTTTCGGGCGAATCCGCATAAGAGTAACGCTCGGCAAAGAAAATCGTGCGCGTAATCCCATGCGTTTCTTCAAGTTCTTCAAAGTAATCGTTGTAGATTTTCATGCTTAACATTCTCCTCCTTTCTCGTCTATTTCATCGGTCACATAATCAAAGATTACGTTCCCGCTTGCGGTGTAATGATACTCGCAGTATGCGAAACGCTTGGGAACATCGACCTTTCGCTCCCAAATTTTCCCATCAACTTCCTTGCGCTCTGTTTTCATGTATGACTCGTAATTCGTGAAGCCCCAAGCGGAGCCGCTATTTGTTGCGGTTTTGCCTAAGATTGTTGTGCCATCAGGCAACACCATTTCACCTTGGTATTTCGGGTTTCCGTAGTAGGAACACCCGCATGATTTTACATGACGGAAGTAAACATGGTTTACCTTGATGCGTTTGCTTGCCATTACCTATGCCTCCTTCATCAGATAAACGCTTGCCAGTCTTGAACCGGGTCAGCGTTTTCGCAATGCTGTTTAATCATATCCTCGATATTCCCATGCTCCCCGTAATTCATAGCCATGAGGAGTAGCACATCGTACCATTTCTTTTGTTTGTACTTCGCCAGTATTGCGTTCTTCCATGCCTCGCGCTCTGTTACTGCCATATCACTTCAACTCCTTCGCACCTTCGCGCTTCATAATCCTGACATTCTCCTTGTATTCTGCTTTGCTCTCATACACGTCTATATATTCCCACCACCTATCTCCATACTTGGTTTCCCTCATGTGTACTTCCTCTTTCGGCGGCATGACTGCCCTTACCACTTCCAATAGCTTGTAATACAAGCCTCCTTTCTCGTCTTCTCGGACGTACACCTTGTAATAATCACGCTTTCTTGACCGATTTACCGCCCCTCTATGCGAAGGGCGGCGTGCTGGTATCGTTGGTTGTGACTGCGGCTGTGACTGCAATGGAATCTACTCCTTTCGTCCAATCAAAAAGCCGCCCGATTTTCAGGCGGCTATACTTCCGTATCCTCGATTCCTCCCGTCCACAATTCCCCAAGCTCCGAGGCTTTCTTCCATGACGTGAGAATCGTTTTGGGATTGTAATGCGGCTTATTCAGGCAGATATTCACATACTTCATTTCGCTTCGCTTCTTTGCGGCATCGTAAATCTGCTTTGCCATTTTCCGTGAGTTACATTCAACGACGTACTTGTTTGTCTTTCCTTCTGCCTGACCCCATCCGCTCATGAATGTGTCAGTCATTGTTACCCAATATTTTGCCATTTATGTTATCCCTCCTTACGTTTTTGTGCGTCGAATTCTTGTCTCATATCGTCCCAAGTTTTTCGGACTGGACAAGTCTCGCAAGTGTCCTCTGAACGATAATTGCAATCGCCGCAAACAATATCAACGGCATCGTCAAACTTTCTAAACCCATCATTCGTAATCATGCTGTCGCCTCCTCAAAATGCTTGTCATATTCCACCAGCGAATCCAAGTATGTTTCCGCTGTTTGTCCCAAATATTTCAAAAGGCTTCGGCTGTCGCGGCTGTCATGTTGTTCGTCATACTTTGCCATAAGCCGTGATACTACGCATACCAGAAGGAAGCTGTGCCCTTCGTAGATTATCCACTTGCCTTGCACCTTGATTTTCCTGTTTCCAAAAGCGTACATCTGAACCACTCCTTCTCCTTTATCCCAACCGTTTACGACTTGCGGCGCTCTTACCATCACGGTATCCCATCTGACTTGCCATGTAGGACGCTCCCGTGTTTACCTTATACGAAATATGCTTCTTGGAAAGTTTCGGGAATTTTGCAGATACCGCATTGTCAACATCTTCGGGAACTACCAGTGCCAATGCCCTGCACTGTTCGCCCATTTCCTCTTTGATTGCCTGAATATACCTGATTGCATACGCACCCTCTACCTTCTGGGAATGTCCGTACCTCGCCATTGCCGCCTGCCTTGCAGAGCGCACCCCTTCCGCAATCAGCTTCGCGAACATCCGCCACAATCCTATGGCGTTCTTCCTGTCCGAATCCCGCCCGAAAAACATGACGGAAGCACGGCGATGATTGCCAGTCGTCCGTACCACACGGCAACAAGTGTTATCTGCAATGACTTTCGCAAGGGACAACTGCCAGTTTCGCGTAACGTCAACGCTCTCGTTGTCTACATCCTCGGTTTTCTCCCGCAATTCCACGGCTTCTACATGGTACTTTGCCATAAGGCGTTGTGCCAGCTTCGCCGCCGCGATTGCTTCCTGTTCGGAAGCCCCGTTTTCAACCGTTTTCGACAACAATGCCGCGATTTTGTCCATGATTTTCGAGTTTGCCATAGTAATTCCACCTTTCATTTCTTCACTGGTTATCCAATGCTTCCGTCATAACTTTTGCGGCTTTTGCTTCCCACTGATTTCTTCCGTCTGTCATCCCCTCTCTGTCGTTTATTACAAGCTGGCGGAGCCAGTCGATAAACAAATCCGTCATCCATGCTTGGAGCGTCCTGTGTTCCAGTGTCATCAGGGCGCAGAAATTCTGCGGTTTGTATCCTGCGTTGACATAATCCGACAGGGCTTTTACTGCCGCCCTTGCACGCTCGTCCTTTCGTGCATCTCTGTAATCCTTCTCTGTCAAAATCTTCGGCATCGTGATTCCCCCTTATCTCATTAACCAGCGAAGCTCCTCGTCAATCTGACGGGAGTATTCCTCAATCCAGCTTTGCGGGGATTCTTCCCAATGCGTGCTGGAAAGCCCGATAAAATCAACAACGACGTTTCCTTTGTCAATCCATTCGAGCGTGCTGTTCTCGTAATTGTAGCGGAAGCACCGTTTCCCATAGCGTCGCACTCTCGAATATTGCTTTTCAGCCATTGCTCTCCCTCCCTATCCTGCTATACCTGCGAAGTGTACGACCAAACCAATCAGCGTCAGTGACCAAATCACACCGATTAGCGTGTTCATTATCCTGCCTCCTTTCTCAATTCCCCGAAGGATTCCAACTCGTCGTGGTAATCCCCGCTTTCGTCCGTAAACTCCACGGGAAGTTGCAACCATATCACATCTTCCGAATAGCAAGCGTTATCGACAACCACATCAGCCCCGACTTCCTGCTTAATAGCCTTGATAACCTTTGACGCTTCCGGATTGTCAGGCAAATCCAAAACCAAATCCGTGCGATAAACGTCGTTTACCCACGAATCATAGCCACGTCCCCATACGTCATAGCTATAAAATCTCCATTTCGCCATTTGCAATCGCTCCTCTCTTATTTTTTTACCCATCGCGTTTCCATTTTGACGAATCCATGTTTTCGCAGAAACTCCTCACCAAAAAGATTGCAGGATTTCGGATTGTTTATCAGATACTCAATATATATGTTACGTACATCTTCAAGTTTTTCTATCGCGTCGGCGCAGAATTGCCAGTAATACTGAACCGTAACCATCGGCGTATCCTCGTGCCTATGCCACTCTTTACACCCGCTACAAAACCAAATTTCCTCGTCGAAATATACGGGAATGTCCCGCACACCCTCTACGTCAAAGCCATTCAAAGCCTCTCGCACTTTTTCGTACATTGACCAATCGCCATCAATAATGATAGATTCAGCGCCGTCAACCATTACCGTGTTGACGCTTGGTTTGGTCATACATTTCGTTGGTATCGCTAGTATAGCGTTCCTGATTTCAGGTTTCATTCTTTCACGTCCTTTCGTTTTGCCAAAACAAAAGGGCGACTTCACGTCGCCCATGCCAGTCTCCTTGTGTAATTACCCCCCTTTCGTCATGGATTCTCTGACATTCCGCCTCATTTCTTGACGGTATCTTCGTCCTCCTTTCCCGTTTCGTTCGGAGTTTCCAAGTTTTCTTTGTCATCGCAATCATACAAGCCCATGATTTCTTCATCGTAAAGCTCCTGAATTACAGCGTCTCCGTACTGTCTACGCCATTCTTCCAGTTCATCAATTTCCATAATCTCACAAAGTTCGTCATACATTTGACGATATTTTGGCGGTACTGGCTGAAGTTCGTCAGAACTCATGCCGAGTCTTGCTTGTTCCGTAGCAGTCAATGTGCTATCATATCCTCCCCAACCATCACCATAATATCCTCCGTAGTAATCGTAGGATTTTCGCGGATAATTCCATAGGGATTTGTAATTCTCGTTGAGTTTCGTCCAGACGTGCACTTTTTCGATATACTCATACCTCGGAAAATCTTTGCTTGCAGTATCCGCAACCATTTCCTTAACCTTCTCAATCGTTGCGGATAAGTGCTTCCTGTTTATGTATTCGTGCTGAGTATGGGCGTAGTAATATCCGCTTGACAGATTGACGGCGGCTACTCCCATATCAGGAGCAATGAAGGAAATATCGCTGAAGCTCCCGTATTCTGTGCGAAAGCCCTTTGATGTTACATAATCCTCAAAGTCTTTGTTGTCGCAGTCGTAATACACCGCATCTTTCGAGCCTTTGCGGTCAATCTCAATAATCATTTTGAGTTTGTCCAGTGCTTTCGGAAGCCTCCCCTGTGCATACCAACCGCAAAATTCCTCAGCACCATGACCGCCAATCTCCTCGTCACAGGTGAACAAGAGCCACGGTTTTTTCCCGATTTTCGCGGATTCGTACACGGAAAGCAGGGCATATACCCCGCACCTGTCATCGCCTCCAATACCCTGCGGAGACATCACGATATTTCCGTCTGCGGATTCGCAGATAACCTTCACCGCCTCTTTATGAACGGTATCAAGATGGGCAACCAACATCACGGGCAGATTTCCATTAACCAGCACAAACTTTTTCTTCTTGTATGCGGCTACGTTGCCCTTGAAATGCTTGCGTAAAAGAGCCATCAAACCTTTTTGTGTCAGCGTCACCAAATATTCGAGCTTAAACATAATATCGACCTCCTATTTTGCGTTTGTCGTGTCGTGATTCGTGATTATTCTTGGGAATTTCAAGACTTGCCCGTGATTATTTCACAAGCAAGCCTTGACTTTCCACGTTTCTTGCCATCAGCAAGCCTTTTCGCTATTAGCGAACAACCCCGTATTCTCGAAACAAGCCTTGCAGTATCCGCCTTCCCGCATTTCCTTGCGGCTGAAGTATTCCCCGCATTCGGCGCATTCCAGATACCCGAAGTCAAGGCATTTTCCGCAAACCTTCGTAACCTCGCCAGTTTCGCTGTTCGTGTATGCGATGTAGGCGCAATTCTCTGGAACAAACGTCCCGCAATCGTCGCATTGCGTGTAGTTTTCCGTGCAATCGTCGCAGATTATCATGGGATTCCCGTCAGAATCAGTCGCATCGTGCAACGATTCCTTGTCTACAAGCCTTCCGCAATCGTCGCATTCCTCGAAGTAATTGTAGGCGCACTCATCGCAAATCGTGACTTCGTAGCCATCACGAATAGCCTCTCTGGTATTCTCGATATGCACCCATTCACCGCATTTGTCACATTCGACGTAATTACCGCTTTCGTTAAGGCAATCGTCGCAGACATGGACGGTATGCCCATAGTTATCCGTGACTTCTACCATATCGTTACGGCGATATACCTCGCCGCATTCCGCGCATTCTTCGTATTCCTCGTCATAGCAACCGTCGCAGACATAATCGCCAATACTATCGACCCACCGCATATCGTCGCAATGATGGTATTCTCCGCATTCAGCGCATTCCCTGTAGTAATCGCGGCGGCATTCGTAGCACACATCTACCTCGTCGCCATAACTATCGTAAACGTGATATGCGTCGTCTTCGTCAATCCACTCACCGCACTCAGCGCACTGAATCATGCCCTCATGGTTGCAATCATCGCAGAACGGTTCGTCGTTGTCGCGATTTTCGTCGCCACAAGCCCAGCACAATCCGTATGTTCCAATGCTGAAATTATGCCAATTATCGGCTTTATCCTTACGGATTGCCACAACCGCATGGAAATCCCGATAGGGCCAGTCAGGGTATCCCGGAAATCCACGTCCCGTGTCAAGACATACATTTTCGTCGTTGTCGTAATACTTGAAGGAACGCCACAAATTCGGCTGTCCCTCAATTTCGGCGATAATGCTCTCTGCCATTGCCCGAATTGGCTTGTTTTCGAGCTGTTCTCCCCGCGTTCCGCCGTAATCGTCATCGTCAAGCGCGTTGCACTTATACAAACGACTCTGAAGGAGCAACCCGTTGTCTACTTCGTACATAAACAACTGCCGCTTAGTTTTTCGCGTATTCCGCTTAAAGTGGTCGGAAAAATTGCCGCAATTATAGGCAATCATCGTCACGCCGTCCCGTGCATATCCCGACGTTCCTGCCCGATAACTGCAACCACCGTCAATGCTGTGGCAGGAAGTCATGAACCGATTTGCCTTCGACGCTCCCTGCGGATTGCTCATTGTCATAAATGCCGCAGGATTTACGCTGAAAAGCATATCGAACGCGGGTTTATCCGCATATTCGTCGCAGATTTTTGCGAAAATCTGGTTGAACTCGCGGTTATGGTCGTCAGCCACGCCGACTGAATTCAAGAATTGCCGAGTGATTTTCGACATTTTCCGTCCAGCGTGGTAGGCGTGCGGAGCAACCCGATTCAGGGCTTCTAGTGCTCTTTCCTTGCACGCCTCCGCCGTTTCTTCCGTCATGGAGAACCACTGACGGGCAAGGTCGATGTCCGTCGCGTAATCGCTCTTACCCTCGTGCAATGCCGCCCTAATCGCAGGCTCTACAAGGTGGCACAGCATATTATTCACGGCGTTAAGGTTAGGGCAACACCCCAGCGGCGCCGATTTTACCATTACGCCATCCAGAATTTCGTCCCATGCAGGGTGACGGCGTAATGCTTCGCGCAATTCCGCTTTTTCGCCATACACGGAATCGTGCGCCAGATTGCGAACGAAATCCCTTGAAATCCTGTCAAGGTCGTCGTTTGTCCCGTATTCCTGCGCGTCCTGATAATCGTTCAGGGCCTCGCTAATCTGCATTTCGAGGAACTTGCACTTTGCGTCGTCCCGCTTTTTGCGGATAGGAGCAACGTAATCCTCGGAAAGCCCCAAAATTTCCGCCTCGCGAACATTCTCGGAAAACGCCAAGAGCCTCAGCGCTTCCTCACGCATTTCCTTACCCATTCCTGCCAGCATTTTCTTCAACATTGTCAATTCCTCCTATATGTTTTGTAATATATGCCATGTATGGTGCGCTATCCCGAATATGAGACAACACGCCATACGAAAAGCCTCAATTTTCCTTACGCCGCCCGAAGTTTCGCGGCTTTTACCATATCCTTCTTGAAGTATGCAAACGCGCTTTTCAGCACATCCGCATGAAGGCGGAGCAAACTGACGGAGCTTGCATACTTCCACTCTACCCCGAAAAGCTCCGCCGTCTCGTCCTGCCGGTTATACTTCTTGGAGCGCAAGACATACTCAAACCAGTCTTTCGCGCCACCCAAGACCGTTTCTTCCGTCAATTCTTGCGCCGGATTTTTGGCATACTGCTCCGCCCACATCGGACGATACTTTGCCAGAGCAATCTTCCATGCTTTCCCGTGCTTGATTTTGCTGACTTCCTCGACGGTCAGCATCCTGATAGGGCTTTCCTTTTTTGCCATAGTTTTCTCCCCTTCCTGCCAAATATGGCGCGTCGTCTCGTATATGAGACAACACGCCACACGTTCACAAGTTACCAACGAATCCCGCCCTTTTTGGCGCGTTCCAGCGCCGAGAACATACGGTTTACCACGATATAGAACACCACTCCAAAGATGATTCCCGCGACTGTCATTACGCCACCTTCTTAGCCACATAGAGCTTCCACAGAGCGCTATTGCGCTCCTTCTTCGTCGCAAGATTGGCTACCTCGTCAGCGTGCTCGGCCTTGAAGTTAAGCCACTCATCCCGCGAAGGACGCTCGACCTGTTCCTGCACGTTCCCTGCGGCAGTCTGCTCCGCCGCGTAAATCTTCCAGAGCGCCTTGTTGCGTTCCTTCTGCGTCGCAAGATTCGCTACCTCGTCGGCGTGTTCCTTCTTGAACGCAAGCCAGACCTCCTTCGCGGGGAAGGGCACGCGCACGCGCTTTCCCTGCGTGTCGGACTTCTTGGACGTGGACTTCTTGGACGTGGACTTCTTGGACGTGGACTTCTTGGACGTGGACTTCTTGGACGTGGACTTCGACTTCTCCTGCGTAGGAGCGGACGTGTTCTGCTGTGCTTTGAGTTCCGCGATGACAGCGTTTTGCGCGGCGATGGTCGCGGCCATTTGCGCGAACATATCACGCATTTCAGTTGCAAGCCCCGTCACCGTCAGGCGTGGAGTTTTCTCCTGCATAGTCTTCTCTTGCTTCGTGTTCTTCTTTGCCATTGATAATACCCCCTAATATAGTGTGTGATAATACGGCTAGTCTGCTTGGGCAGACTGTTAAGGGCGCGAAGGATAAACCTTCCCGCCCTTCGTCAGACAGTCCAAGCGTCGGTCGTCAACGCAGTCTAGTCGAGCAAACTAGACGTGCCGCTATGGGATACGCCATGCACGCGGGGGACACTTGTCCCTATGCGATACTTCACAAGCCACTCCTAGCGAACAAATAGTTTCCGCCCACCATTGACCTATACACCGTCAGACCTTGCGCGGGTTACGCGCACGCCCGCCTTGTGTGGATTCACGGAAAGCAGTCTTTCCTGTCGCTATTCGTGCATAACGACACTTTTTCTATATGTATTCGGTCATCCCATGACAGGAAACACGCCCCCATATATACAGGGCTTTTGTTTTTAGAGTGGTTCCCCGCGCATTATTGCCCGTCTGATTGCCAGTCAGATAATACGCCCACTTATAACGACTACACTTTAGCCACACTTTTTCCTACACGTCGCCTATGATACGTCGATTCGTCGCCTACGTCGCCTACACTTGCTACTTGTATCTGCCTATAGCACAAGCCCTGCTTATACTACACGCTATCCGTCCATGAGTTTACACCGTCACGGAATCACGCCGCCTAGTCTGGTAGTAGTTTGTAGACAGTTTGCCATATAGACTGGAAACGCATAGTTTCCATTCTCATGTGGTTCTGGTATAGTCTTGTCAGGGTACAACAGGGACATGGTGTCCCGCAGTACACGAAACCGCTACGGATTGCGCGTCGTCGGCGATATTGCGCGCCTATTCCTATGGGGTTACCATCGGAAAGACTGCCTTTCACTTTGCGCGGGCTTGCGTTGCATTGTTGCGCGTCGTCGCTTTGCTATCCGTCAGGCAGTGTCAAAAGGCACCATGTAGCGGGAAAATCCGCGATATTTACGGAGAAAGCGGGCTTTTGCGCTTGCGTTGCGTTGCCTTGCGCGTCCGTGTTGCGTTTGCAAGTGTCGCTTTTTTGCGCTTGCTGAAAACGGGTTACGCTTTCGGCTCCGTATGTGGTTTTCAGTGTGCCGCGCCGTTTTCACGGCGTCGAGGTGGTTTCAGGCTTTGCCTTGCGGCGTTGTCCTTTCCGAGCCTCTGCCCCCCTTATACGACGTCGCCTTGCAAAATCCTCTTTTTGGGTTTTGTCCCTTATGTGACGCGGCCTGACGGGCTTCAGACTAAAGACCCAAAAGCGTTACTCCCTTACAGCACCAACGAAGGTTGGGAAAAATCGGCAGGTAGACGTTGTGACAGTAAGGCAAACTATGATTTCAGCGAAAGTCATTATCAATTATATGGAAATACAAAGTGAAAAACGTACCGCCGAAAGCCTTGTGGCAGTAAGGAAAGCAAAAATACATTCAGTGATAGCAAGTGTTTTCAGCGTGTAAAGCCATATAACCCTTGCGGGAGTAAGAGGGGATTTTTTTTAATGTGGTTTATAGCCATACAGTGAAACGGAGTGAAAACGCATGAAAACCATATATATCAATGGATAGAAGACACTTTGGTATTGAAAACTCAATAATGACGCGGTTTTCAGGCGTTTTTTACATGGAGAAAACAGGCAAGCGAAACAAGGGAAGGCGAAGGAAAGGAAAACAAAAAAGCACCGCAACGCAAGCAAGACAAGGGCTGACGGGCTTTTGATGAAAGATAATACCATGATAGGTAGACGATAGAAAGAAACGAAAAGGAAACGAATGAAAAAGCGTTGCAGGCCGCGTCAGCAAAGGGAAAGAGAAGGCTTTGACGTTGTGACAGTGAAAGGAATGTAAAACGCCGCAAGCGTTGGGGGAGTAAGGCGGAAAGGGATTTTTAATATTGATTGTATAGCATAATGCAACAATGAGAAAATGCCGCAAGCGTTGGGGGAGTAAGGCGGAAAGGCATTGTGTTTTTGTTGAGATTGCAAAAGGGAAACAAGGGTTAAATTTTGCATGGCTTCCATACCCACGATTTGCAAGGGCTACAGCGTTTTCATACCATTGCAAGCCGCATTAAAAAAGGGAAGTAAAAATCAGCAATGCGTCGCTGACCAGTGATAGCAACGAATAGAGGGCACATAGACGATGCGACGATAGCAAGCAAGCAAGCAATGAAAACGCTTTGCAAGCCAAGCAGGACAACGAATGGAAAGCGATGAAAGCCTTGTAAGCCAAGCGGGACAAGGGCTGACGGCGTATAATGTATATTATGCGACGTTACCAGACAAGGCAAGGCAATGGGTGGTATCTGTCAGCCTTTTCGGGCTTCGGTGGAATGGGACGTGGGGGGCATAGTCCACGCACACCGTAACCACCATGTAAAAACTATCGCATCACCATAAATACTACATCACTATCTCATCGCTCTTTCATCGTTACCCTATCGTCACTCCATCGGTTGACAATCAATCGTGAATCAGTAAATATTTATGTTATAGTATTGTATTATTTATGATAACATTATTAAACTCTCTAGGAAGCCCGTAGAGCGATTTTTATTTCATATATGATAAAACCATCACACCGATTATAAAAAAAGCTCCTAGACCCTTTTTTGGAAGTCTGGGAGGATTCTATTTCATATATGGGACACCGTTTTCTGCTTGGGTGCTATTTGTATATCCTTAAAAAACATTAGTATTTTTATAATAGACTTAAAAATTTTTTTAATTTTTTTTTCAAAAACGTGAATAAAATTTCTCGAAAAATGTATTATGGGTGAACGTACCTTTTCAAAGGTCTACCAATGAAACCCTACCGGGGGAAATTGGTGGAGCAGTTATTCGCCTCCCTTTGGGCGGAGCTACGTTCATCATAGTCGTAGTCGTGCTCGAACATAACCATACCAAACTTCCACCTGATATGGATGTATCGGAGCGAAGCGACGATGATTGCAACCGAAGGGCGCAATCAATATGAGTAGGCTAAGAAGAACCTTAGTTCAAAAGTTTGTTTGCGAATGACGGCACTAAAGATGTGCTTATGGGGGGTAGGGGGGCTAGAAGTATATCTATAGATAACTAAAGATAACTAAAGATAACCTTAATAATAATAAGGTTCATCACTGATACTACTCTTGTTTATCAAGGTATATCATAGTATAACCTTACTTATCTAGGTATTCTATTCCTGTATATCAAGGTAACTCTATAGATACCCTTGTTAATTCAAGGTTCTTCTAGTACCTATAGTTCTATTAAAGATACTCACTTCGTTCGTATCTTACTTACTTCGTAAGTATTTCATATCAAGGTACTTATAGTAATAACTAAGGAGTTAGCTTAGAAATCCGATAGAAGTACACCGTTATCTATGATTATCATTGTTATACCATTAACACCTATGCGGCGTATTTCTGTGGGCTTTCTAAGCCCAGACCTCCTTTTATCTTTTGTCATCGAAAAACTTTCCCGTGAAGTTCTCTATTTGCGGCGGTAGAGTTTAGAAGCGGGACGCGCAATCTCACCCTTCGGGGTTCATATATTTTATCTGGCATACTCCTTCTGTGGGTATGCCTTTTCAATCTCAACGAAAGGATAAGGAGTTTCATGGCTGGTAGAAAGAGAGCGACAAGACGGGTAGCTCCAAACCCAAAAGGCGGTAAGCTGGAACGCACAAAGCCAAGAGCGTTTCATCAAAACCTTGTAGAGCGTTATGGTATCGGCGGAATCATTAGAGAGCTTCGATACAAAGGGACGAGCTACCGAGACATTGCTGATTATGTTAATAAGAACAAACTCATACCAAACGATTATAAGATTGGTTATGGAGCTATCGCCCGATGGTGTTCGCAGAATGACTTGGGCGGCGATATGGCTGAGGAGTCAGACCGTAAGGCAGTTAATGTCTATCGACGGAACTGTGAGCTTCTTGGGCTTATCAATACGGCTATCGACGTTGTATCCGTGCAACTCGATGAAATGAACAAGAATGTTCGCGACGGAACGGTAAAGGTACAAGACCTTAAAGATTTGGTTATGGCTCTTGATAAACTTGCGTTGCGTCAGCAGTCACTCACACAAGAGATTGGGCAAATCCAAGAGAAGATTTATAAATATGAAACCATTGGTCGGGCAATGCAAATCATTCGTGATATTGTCAGAGCAAGGGTTGACCAAGAAACCTATCAAGAAATCATGGAGTCCTTCGGGGAGAACCCAACATTGGTTGAGGCTATCCGCGAGATTGCTCCATCAAATGTTTAAGGAGTGATACAGATGATTAACAAGAAAGACCCCGTGCGACTCAATGGCATTGTCATGGAAACTGGCACTGGTACGTTTGCGGTTACTGTGTCTGAGTTCTACGTTGACGGTGCGTGGCACAAGTTGAAAGAGGATAAGGTGCTGAATTTCAATATCGGCGAGGATGACTACGACGATGCACTGACTTCGTTGGAGCTTGCGTATGTCAAGAAAGTTGCCGATAAGGAAAGCAAGAATACGGCGCTGTCCTCTGATGATATTGCGATTGCTCAGAGTATCAGCAAAAAGTTGGGAGGGGCTGACGTTTAATGTCTATGGCAGAAAGAGACAGACATTTGCAACACGCTAAGAAACGCCACAACAATAAACGTGCAGTCCGGGACAAGCACGGAGAAAAAGAAGCGAGAAAGGAAACGTCCAAGTATAGAGACAGGTGAGGGGTAAGCTATGTCAGACGATGTAATGAAAGAAATATTTGGAGGCAGATTAAGGCGCACTGGCACTGATGCCTCAATGAAAGATAAATGCGCTACTGACTTCAAAGCGTTCTGCGAGTATTACCTAAAAGATTCCTTTCCTTCTCCGTGGAGTTCTACTTTTCACGACTGGCTGATTCATAAACTTGAAGACGTTACCTTGCAGATGAGTAAGGAAGAAACAAGGAACGTCGTAGCCGCGCCGCGAGGTCACGCAAAGAGTACGCTGGTATCCTTTGCGTATCCTCTGTGGTGTATTTGCTACAACTATAAGAAGTTCATTCTTATCATTTCGGCAACGGGGGCAGTTGCTAAAGAGTTCCTTTTGAACATTCGCACTGAGCTTGAATTTAACGAGCTTATCCGAGAGGACTTTGGGGAGCTTAAAGATGATAGTGGACTTTGGAATAATTCAGAGGTTCTTACAAAAAATAAAGTGTTCCTTACATCTAAAGGTGCAGGAACACAGATTCGAGGTTTGAACTTCAACCACACCCGCCCAGACCTTGTGATTGTTGATGACTTAGAGACAGCAGAATCCGTTGCCTCGCCTACACAAAACGCAGACCTGCACAAATGGTTCAACTCTGACCTGATGCCAGTAGGAGCGCCGACTTGCGCGTTCTTCGTGATTGGCACGGTGCTTTCGTATTCTTCCTTGCTGTACTGTATGCTTACCAAGAGCGAATACAGTTCATGGAATAGAAAGCTATTCAAGGCGATTATTACTTTCTCTGATTCTCCGAAGTGGGAAAAGTGGAAACAGATAATCACTGACCTATCAAGGGGCGACCATGCTTATAGTGATAGCGTTGCGTACTACAACAAACACAAGAAAGAAATGCTCGAAGGTACAGAGGTACTCTGGAAAGACCAGCGCCCCAATATGTACCGTTACTTGATGGAGAAGTACATTGCAAATGCGGAAGGTTTTGCAAGCGAGTATCAGAACGACCCGCAGACAGAGGAAACGAGAATATTCAAAGTCGAGTGGTTGGAAGGTTGTATCTATAATGAACACCCGCCAATCAAGGAGGTCAGTATTGCGATTGACCCTGCCGTTAGTTCAAAGCGGCACAATGACTACTCTGCTATCATTGCAATCGCACGGTGTACTGACAATTACTTCTATGTTCTCGATGCTGATGTGGAGAAGCGTCCTCCCGACAAACTGATTGACGATTGCCGGGATATGATTAGAAGGTACTACTCCTACAATCCGAAGGTTTCCTGCGAAACCAATCAGATGCAAGCGTTTTTCTCTAGTACCCTGCAAGCCGATATGATTGCGAATGGAATCTACATTGATTGGAATGAAGTGTTCCATTCGACAGGTCAGAGCAAGGCAGGGCGTATTGAGTCGCTTGTGCCGAGGATTCGGCAAGGTCACATTAAATTCAAACACTCTATGCGAGTGTTGATAGACCAATTCAAGAATTACCCCAAAGGACACGACGATGCCATTGACGCATTAGAAATGGCATTGAAGCCTTTGCTTGATACGTCGATAGCAAAGTTTAGCTTTGGTTCTATCGGGGAGAAGGGAGGGAACATCCACGGGAACATTAAATACGATAAAGCGTTTACTGGCGTTTTCGGACGTACCTACAATGAATTTGCTTCCAACGCAACGGTATGGATGGATTAACCGAAATGCAAGTGATAGCCAGAAGTCAGTTCTTCCAAAGAATCCGACAGTCAATCAGTTGAGGCGGTTTTCTCGCGACCCGATTGTACGCAGGGCGATTACGGTTGTGCAGGATGCTATTGCGAGACAGCCTTATACGTTCGAGGTTATCAATAGTAACGCCAAGATGAAAAGGCAAATCCAAGCTCTTACAAACTGCATTGAGCACCCGAACCTCATTGATGGACGTAAGAGCTTTACAAAGAAACTTCTCGACGATGCTCTTGTCCTTGATGCGATGTGTGCCGAGGTAGCGGTAAGCTCCGACCCGACGCACCCTGTTTACTTCTATCCAGTTGACGGTTCGTCTATTCAGATGGTTGTACCTTACGATTACACGAACCCAAACTCTGCGAGGTATATGCAGTATCAAGACGGTGGGCAGAAGTTTTACAGCGCGAATGACATTGCATATCTGCAACGGCAATACTTCACCTATCAGCCCTATGGTTTGTCCCCGGTCATGGTGGCATACCAGTATATCAAGTTCTACCTTGATGGGTGCGAACAGGCGAATGACAGGGCGACCAATGCTACGGCGGAGTTCTTGATTTCGCTTGGCGAAGGTGTCACGCAAGAGCAACGCAGGGAGTTCACTGATTACATGGTAAATGAGATTGAGGGCACTGGTCATGTTCCTGTCGTTGCAGGGAGTGGTCACGTTGATACAAGGCAGATTAAGGCTATTAACAAAGATGGCCTTTACATTGAATGGCTCGACAAGCTCACGAAAATCATTGGCGTTGCTTTTGGCATCCCGCCTGAAAAGTTGGGCTTGGTCATTACTAATGACCGTTCTACTGGTGAAGACCAAGAGAACGCGATGGTACAGGAACTTATCAAGCCTTACGAAGATATGCTTGATGACCTGTATAACAACTGGCTTATCCCGAAAGCAGGGCTTGGCGGGTTAATTAAGTTTAGGTTTATCCATGAGGAATCCGAGCGTATGAAAGATGATAAGTCGAAACGCTTGACCGAGGAATATCGCAGAGGTTGTATCACTGAAAACGAGTTCCGCTATCTGATGGGTTATGAACCTAATCCTGACCCGACGTATGCGAATATGACGTATCCCGAAAAGACTGCTCGTATCAATGTGGACTTAGGCATCGCTGGTGGCTTCAATGGCAATGGCGACATTAAGGACACAGCAGTTGATTCGTGATAATAAAGTGGCGGTGTCCGTAGGGCGAGACGTATCGGGCTTAAATAAACGCAGTCCCGTAGCGGAGTGGTGTCCGAGTGGGTGAGAGTGTTAGCCGTCATTTTTATTGCAGTTCGCGGCTTTGCCGTTTACTGGTGTCCGTCATATATCATCGGACACATGATAAATATTTCGTTGTAAGGGGGTGATTATGACGGACAAGGAAATTTTGAAATGTGGTTTGTCCGATATTAAGGTATCGAGCGAACCTAACAAGATGGTGATTGAGGGGTGTATCACTAAGATTGGCAAGGCTTCTACTGGTGCGCCTTGCGGTTCTGATGGCTTGAAAGTTGTCTTTACCCAAGAGGCGGTTGAGAAGTGTGCCAAGACTTTTGTTGGTATGCCGTTGAACTGCACCTTCCCCGATAGCTTCTGGGGAGGCATGGGTTCTGAGGTATTCACTGGACATGGGGATACGAACATTGGCTATATCCGTAAGGTGAAGTCAGTCGATGACAACCTTATGGCAGAGCTTGTTGTTTGGAAAGAGAAGTTCCCCGAAGAAGCCTTTATGATTGTCAATGGCATGGATTCGTTGGGCTTCTCTGTTGAGTGGTACGCTACCAAGTATCACGATGAAAATGACTTGCGCTATATGGATGAGTTTGAAGGAATCGGTTGTGCGCTTCTGTGGAAGAACGTAGCGGCGTTCTCTGAAACCTTTATCTCGAAGTTGGCGGCAAGCAAGCAGAATAGGAGTGATAGTATGACCGAGCAGGAAAAGAAAGAGATTCTGGATTCCGTGATGGATTCCGTACAGGAGAAGGTTGATGCCGCTGTCAAGGCGGGAATGGAACAGATTACGGCGAAGTTCGACGAGCAGAACAAAGCCAATGAGGAAATCGTTGCAAGTTTTGAGGCGGCTACCAAAGCTCTTGCCGATAGCAAGGCCGAGCTTCAGGCATCGGTTGACAGTGCTATTGAGCTTTTGAAACAGGAAGCTGAGAAGAAAGAGGCGCTCGAAGCTGAGGCAGAGGCCGAGGAGCAGGAGGAAGATGCAGTCAAGCCGATGGAGGCTTCTGCGGAAGTGAAAGATATTCCTGCGCCCACGGCTACGCAGAGCGTCGTACCGAACCCGATTGTAAGCGCGGCTGACGAGAAGGCTCAGAAGATGAGCGAGATTCAGGCTTCGTCCATGACGGGCATCGAGAAGATTCGTGCTATTACGAAGCTCCGCTTCGCGTAATACAAAGGCAATAAGCCAACGAAAGGATGATGTATAATGGGAAACAAATGGAACGCTGTAATGGCAACTGATAACAAGGGGATGCTGGTCAAGGCGGCTACGAATCCCGTATCGGTCTACAATGAAGACCACATGATTGTCGTGGGTGACTACGACCATGTGTTGCATGATTATCTGAAACGCGACTTTGCGCTTGGCATTAAGGTGAACAGTGTCAAGGCTATCGGTTATCCGCACGTCTGGAATGAGCAGTTGAACATTCCTGAGAACACGGTTGCGATTGACCCGCAGGCTGGCTTCGGCACGAAGGAGAATCCGTCCTACCGTCCGACCACGCTGAAGACGGATTACAACCGTGACAACTGGAAGACGGCTTTCTGCCGCGCCTATGCGACGGGCATTCGCTACGACTACTTCACTCGTGAAATGGAGAAGAACTACGGCACGTTTGAAGACCTGACGGCGAAGGACTACAACGATATGTTTGTGGATTTCACGCGCAAGACGGCTGACGACTTCTGGAACGGCACTACGGCACTTGACGCTACCGATGCGTTCACTTACTGCGGCGTGCTTTCGCAGATTACGGATGTCAGTGCGATTTCCGATGACGTTATGATTTCCGATGCTCTGAACACAAAGATGGCGAATCTGATGGCGCGTCTCGACTATACGGAACAGCCGAATGTTATCGCCATGAACCCGGCGACCTATGACCTCTTGGTGAAAGAGGAGCAGAAGCGTGAGATTTATCAGCGCCCGGTTGAGGCTGAGATTCTGCCGGGTCAGAAAGTCACGGGCTTCTACACTCCGCTTGGCATCCTGCCGATTGTCCTCACTCCGTTCATCAAGCCCGATACGACCACTACGGCGGGTAAGACGATTCACAAGATTGTCGCCCTGAACACGTCCATGATTGACCGTATCTGGATGTTCAACGATGGCCCGAAGGTCTTTGAGATTGCGAACCCCGAAATGCCGCTTGCTAACGAGCGCCTGCTTACGGATAAGTTCGTTCTCGACTTCGCCAACTATATCGTGCATGGAGCGCAGACGGGAGCACACTTCATTCTCACGAAGACGGTGTAATAACCGTTAATACAGGGGTATAGTTCAATGGAAGAACAGTAGTCTCCAAAACTATAAACGTGGGTTCGATTCCTTCTGCCCCTGCCAAGACAATAGCTCATCTACCATGTGTAGAAGGAGTTTCGGAGGACGCGAAAGCGTTTTCTGCTTTAAGGGTTAGAGCCGCTGACCGATTGGTTGGCGGCTATTTTATTTGAGTAAGAGGGTGAGAATAGTGCCGAAGAAACCGAAAGAAGTTGTGAAGCAGACTGATGAAGTCGCTGTCGAGAACGCTGTAGTCGAGAAGGAAACTCCAAAGGAGCAGAAGTCTACGGATAATTCGTATGATGTTGCTCCTGCGTTCAAGAAGTACAACAGCTTTCTTCTGAGTGGGGGTGTCGTTATTCCTGTCATAGATGGGAAAGTTACGGTAGCCTCTAAAGAAATTGTGTCGAAACTGCGGGAGGGTGGGTTTATCAAATGAATTACCTAACCGAAGAAGAAATCCCCGAATACTGCGGTTTGTTTATGGGTGTTACCTTAGACCATGTTGAGGCGGCAAGCGTATTGATAGACGCATATAAGGGATGTTCCTTTGAGCCGCAAAAGCACATTGAAAAGGTAGAACTGAATTACAAACGCACGACACAAGAAAACAGAGGAAAGTTGGAGCATTTTCCGCGCATTGAAGTAATTTCCGTCAAAGCAAATCTGCAATCTCCGTTTGGATTGGAGAGAGTAGAGCTTGATACTCATTGTCTCGATTTTGACGATGATGAATCTCACTACTTCACATTTGTCATGCCGCGACAGTTGATGTTCCGTTCTATGCCAAAGAGTCTTATCGTGACATATACAAGTGGTTACGTTGTGCCGCCCGAACCGATTAAGAGGGCGTGCGGCATCCTTGCTGGTAACATTCAGCAGATGGGCGGCGTACTGCGGTGGAAGTCGCGTGATGACTACGATATTAAGGTTACGCTTGGCAACGAGGGTATCTTTTCCTCGGAAGTCAAAGCGATTCTTAGGGGCGTGAGTGTGCGATGAATGTATTGGGCTTTTACAATGACAGGATTGAAGATATAGCCTTTCGAGATAAGGTTGAAAAAGGATTAGTTCTTCGCCGTGGCAAGACGGAACGTGCCACAGTCATTGCTGACCACAAGATTATCGTCACATATTTAAGTACGGAAATCAGAAGCGGCGATGTCGTTGTTCGTGTATCCAGTGGCGAACGAATGTTAATCATCGCAATGCAATACTCGGCAGACTGCGTACAGTTTCAAGGAAAGCGTGTAAATGCGGATGTTGAGATTGAACGCATTGTAGATGTGTTTCAGAACCACAAGAAAGTTGGAACGAAAACAGAAACCGTTGCCAGTAAGATTCCTGTCTTTTTCCAAGACATAAGTGCTGGCATGAAGATGTACGATGCAGGGTTACTTCCCAAGACGATTAAGAAGATTATTATGCAGGATGATACGCCTGTGAAGATTCTTGACCGTATTGTGTTACAAGGTAGGAACTACCAAATCGACAACATTGACTCTGCAAAGTATATCAATCTGTTTGAAGTTCAGGTCAGTGAGGATACAAGGAAATGAAAGCGAAGATTGCTTCTGTATTGAGGCAACTTGCGACAAAAGAAATGGCAGATGTGCGACGCGAGTGGGGTAAGTATAACGTAGACGGCAACGCTTCAATCAATTTCCACATTACCCAAAACACACCAGACCGCGTAGAAGGCGAGTATCGTGCACAGGGTATGAAGATGTGGACATTGGAATATGGTTCTGGTTCGCTAATGGACAAATCAAACCCCCTTCTCGAAAAGTACAAGAAAAGCGAAAAATATAATAAGGCTCGCGGTCAATCGCCTGTAAGCAAAAAGGACAAAGCACTTTATAACCCCGGAGGTACTGAAATTCGTACACGACCAAAAGGAAAGTATTTCGACCTTGACGGTGAGGAGCAACAAGGTTCTGGTCTTGGGTATAGTAAAGATTGGGAGTACGGACTTAACGCAGAACGCTTAAATCCACCTTATGCTGTTACCCCTGTTGAACCACACCATATCATAAAGGATATAGTTCCTCGTAGAGACACTGTGCATAAGCAACAGTTCAGAGCCGACCTTGCGGCGTGTATGGCTGAGTTCTTTAGAGGGGTGATGAATAAATGAATAGCTTTGATTACAGCGATACATTATGGGATATTTTCTCTAATGACCGTGAATTGGTTGAGCTACTTGGCATTGACCTAGATGATGAAGGGTCTTACGCCTTAAAGCTCCGTCAAGAAGATGTTGTCCCCGAAGAATATGATGCTGACAATCTTCCGTTTGTAGCGTTTTATTTCTCCGAGGCTAACATAACCCGTAATGATTACATGAACAATGGACTACTTCGTATCGACATTTATAGTACAACAAGAGATGCTGTGAAGCATATTCGTAAACGTATTGTTGAACTTGTCCATGAGAATGTCGATGAGAGGATTCGTTCAGAGGGACAGTATTCAAGCGGGATAAGAAATGTCTATAAATATAGACTAGAGTTCACACCACTAATATTCACTTAATGAAAGGATGATGTGTAATGGATAACATCGTAAACAAGGGGCTTCTGCTCCACGGTATCGGCGCTGGCGTTTTGGAGACGGTTTCGGGTAAGGTTCTCGAAGTCACGACTGGTCAGAGCATGAAGATGGATGTAACGGCAACCACTGAGGACGTGTATGGCGGCGACGGTCTGTTCCCCCTCTATACCTACATTTCCAAGAAAGAGGGTTCGATTCAGATTGAGGGCGCTGAGTTCTCGCTCTCGCAGTTGAACATCGCGCAGGATACCGAGGTCACCACCACGGGCAACAAGCGTACCTATCGCGTACTCGTCACGAAGGATTCTACGAAGCTGTCCGACCTTACGCTTGCGGGTGTTGAGGTTATCTCGATGATTGCCCCGGATGGACAGAAGGTTAAGGTTTCCGCTACGGCGACTGACGATGCTGTGTCGATTGACGCGACTGGTGCGATTACGATTGGCGCTGACGTGACGATGCAGAACGGCGAGTACGTTGTGTGGTTCAAGGCTGACAGCACCAATACGGTTTCGGCTTCGATGCTGAAGAACGCGATGCCGGAGGTTGCTTCCTTCAACTGGATGTTCAAGACTGAGGACAGTGCTGGCAACCACTACCAGATTGACATTTACGCACGCCGTACTCGTTGCGACGGTAAGTTCACCATCGAGACGGCACGCGACAAGGCTTCTGTCCCGCAGTTGACGGTCAACATTCTTGACCCCGGCGATGGGCATGACGATTTCGCGGTCATCACGATTACGAAGCTCGACTAACAATCACGCTTAGGAAAACCCCTATGGGTTTTGGACGGCGCGTATCCTTTCGGGGGTATGCGCCTTAGTTTTTGAAAGGGCGGGGATGGGCTAACGCCTGTCCCCGTTTTTTTGCTATTAAGAACCACGAATGAAGGTTTTTGGTTCTTATGTTTAGTTAAGAACCAAAATGAAGGAGGAAGTACAGGTGGATAAGAGCGATTCTGTCAATACGATTGCTATGTATGAAACGGTCACGGATAGGTACAACAAGAAGCACAAAGTTTATTCGGTGCGGTTCAAAGATTTGCAGACAGTGACATCGTTCACTGAAAAATATAACCCTGATTACTTTGGAGAATATATGCTTGCCCCCGTTATCAACGAGGACGGCAATGTAGATATAGACAGCGAAGGAAACATCAACTATGACAATGGTTTCCATGATGACCTTATGGAAATTGTGCTGTTGGCGCTGGATAACCGCGAGACAAGGGAACAAGTCGAGGAATGGCTTGACCTTGTGATTGCGCGTGAAATCATTTTGAAATTTCTTGGGCTGTCGCAATTCAAAAAAAAACCGATGTAAAGGAACAGACATCATGGAATAGGCTCTTTGCTTCTTTGGTACAAAACACAAGTATGACCATGCGTGATATTGGTGACTTGCGTATTAACCAGATGGAAGGGCTACTCGAAGGATTGGCTGAAAACGCAGAAGAAATGAAGCGAGAGCTTGATGGAGGGCATAAGACGTTGGAAGGTGATGACGCTATCAATGCGCTTCTCGGTTCGTAAAGGAGTGATAGTATGGCAGAGGACAACAATAACATTGAAACCTTATCATACAAGGTAAGCATTGACACAAGCGACGTTACTAAGGCAGAAGAAAGAATCCGTGGCTTAACAGACGCTTCTAAAAATTTGAAGGAAGAATTTGGCAAATCTATTAAAACAGGGATTGATGTCGAGTCTGTTAAACAGAGTATTGCGGTTTACAAGCGACTTGGTGACACAGCAAAGCAAACTGGTAATGACATCAAGAATATCGGTAGTACAGGTATAGGCAGACTTGCAGATGATATGAAGAATCTTAATAAGGCTATCGAACAAGTTAAGATGAATTATCAGGGCATAGAGAAACTTTTGCATGGATTGGATAAGGGCGGATTTGACAGGATTGCCCAAGAAGTCGATGGATGGATTGATAATTATAAACGCAATGGTGGCGAAAAGAAGTTAATTTCCGTCCAAGAAATGATGAGAAGATATAGGAGTGGTGGTAGCTCGTCGAGGGGTTCTAAACAGGAACAAGAATTTCGAGAGCAGTATATAACAAAAACTGTCGCAGAGATTTATAAATTGGGCGGGTCGCTTGAAAATATACAGCGCCTTGCAAGCAAGCCGATGTCATTGAATGGTATTGACAAGTCAATTAGTAATATGCAAGCTCTTGGCAAGGCTACTGAAAGAGTAGCCGCGACATTTGAGAATCTTAAAAAAGCTATTGGCAACTTGGACACGAAGGGTGTTAATGCTCTTACCAAAGAAATGAGTCAGAATCTTAAAGCGCAGGGTGACGATTCCTTTGCTCAAATAATGAAAAACAAAGATTTAACAAAGGATGACCGTGTTGATTATTTAGCTTTTGAAGCTGAGAATCTGTATAAGATGGGCGGTCAACTTAAATCTTTGCCGCAGTTCAATGACTCTGCTAAGTTGCCAGTCCAACCACAAGTTCAGCAGAAAGAGCAAGTACAGACACAACAACAGACAAAGGATTCGTCATGGATAAAAACTATTCAACATTCAAACGAAGCTCCTGAATCTGTTAGGAAGAATCATTGGCAGTTTTGGGAAAATGTTGGAATAGCTGAACGATTCGCACAGTCGAAAGGTAGACAGCTTACCAATGATGAATTGAACAAAATATGGCAACAGACGTTTCACGAAATCAAGGCGGCTCATGGTACTCAGCACGCAGGGGGAGCGCATGAAACTGATAGAACGAGAGCTATAAAAGAGGTTCAAAGTTCTCAAAAAGAAGAAACGCAAAATATTGAGAAAGCTCGTAGGGTTATAGAAAATTATAAAGAGCAAGCTCAAAAATCTGCCGAGCAGATTAAGCAGAAAGAAGCTAGGGCTAATCAGATATTAAATAATCTTGAAAAGTGGCAAGCCGAATATAAGGCAACTATTACCAAGCAAAGCAAGGGTAAAGATAAAGCTCCTAAAGAATTATCTGAGGATGAGAGGCGAAAGTTGCTTGCCAAAGCAAGCGGTCATAAGATAGGTGAAAAGAATTATACAAATACTATTAAACACCTTGAAGATAAATATAAGCCTCAAATTGATAACATTATTGGGCGTGACAAATATGATGCCGCTTCCGAGTCTGAGCAAATACAGATGCTTGCAAACATCGCTAAAGCCGAAAAGAAAATGAGAGACGACGAAAATAAGGTAAAGCGTGATACTCAGCGTGAACGGCGTGCGGCGGCGAAGCAAGAGAAGAAAGAGGCAGAAGCAAAAGCTGAAGCAGAAAGGAAAGCCGCAGAGGAGCAGATTCAAGCTCAACAGAAGACTACTGAGGCTTCTACGAAGTCGGCTAATGAACAAGTTAAGGCACAAGAAAAAGTTGCCGAGGCTTCTACGAAGTCGGCTAATACACAAGTCAAGGCACAAGAGCAAGTTGCCAAAGCTAATAAGAAAACTGTTACAAGTAAAGAGGCTGAAAGAGCGGCTAGAGAGAATTTAAGAAAAAAAATATATAGCTCTAGTGAAAGTCAGCTTGAAAAATATGACAAGATAACAACCGATTTCCTTAATCAGAGAAAGGGTGCTGGTGCAAGTCTAGTGCAACGGCTTAGTTGGAGCAATACTGCTGACTTCCAACCGCCTCCGGGAACGCCTAAATGGGAACCTCCTCCAATGAAGGATGCCTTAGTAAGAAGGATACAGGAAGTACAGCGGTTAGGTGGCGTAATTGAAGGACTTAATGATAAGGAAGTTGAAAGCACTAAGAAAGCCGTCCAAGAGGCTAATGCAAAAGCGGAAGCTAATAAGAAAGCCGCAGAGGAGCAGATTCAAGCTCAACAGACGGTCACGCAGGATTCTATTGATTCTGCAAATAAGCAAGTTAAAGCGCAGAAACAAGTTGCTAATGCTACTGAACAGGTGACTGAAAAGACGGCTAATGCTACTGGTAAAGGCAATGGGACTAAAAAACTTGCTGATGATATGCAGAGTTTTAGTCAAAAGACTGCGACGGCTAATGTAAGCGTTAAAGATTTGCAAGAGCGCATTAAGAAAATGAGTAGCAAAGAAATTGATGAGCTTGCCGCAAAGGTAGATAAATTTAAGAATGATAATCGTAAGGAAGGTCAGGCACGCCCTCTTACTGTCGAAGAACGGGCAAGATATGTGTCTGATTATGACCCGCCAAAGGGTTCGGATATGTGGTATGACAATAAGCGCGAAGTCCTCATTGATGATGTAAAGCAGATTGCAGAAATGAAGGGCGGCCTTGAAGCGTTAGGGGTTGCTTCTAAAGAGAGTGCGAATGAAGAAGTAAAGGCTACCGAAGAAGCAACCGAAAAGAAAACCAAGTCAAGGAAGAAAGCCGCTGAGGAAACTAAAGAATCCGCTAAAGAAGAAGCCCAAGCTGAAAAGAGTGCGGCTCAGGAGGGCGAGGAGGCCGCTAAAAAGTCTTCGAGGGGTAAGTCTCAGGCTAAGAAGAAATCGGCTAAGGAAGGGGCTAAAGCGGCTGAACAAGAAGCTGAGGCAGAAAAGAAAGCGGCTAAAGAAAGCGAAGAAGCCGTAAAGAAATCTTCTGAGGCCAAATCTAGGGGAAGAAGAAAAGCGGCTGAGGATAATGCCAAAGCCGACGATGAAGAAGCCAAAGCTACAAGGAAGAAACTTTCAGTTATGGATAAACTTCATGCCCAAGCCTTGCGCGAAGATAAGCACGTTGCCAGTCTCAAAAAGAAGTATGAAGATTTGGGTGCGACCTTGCAACGCAACCTCAATAGTGCACCACATAACGGTACAGCTACGACGTGGGCAACGTATGATAAACGGAGAGCGCAGGAAGAAGAACTGCGTAAGGAACTTGCAAGCTATGGCATTAACCGTCCTGCTAGGTACACTGGTTACGAGGGATACCGTGAAGCGTTCGATGCAAATTCTTCGAGGGCAAAAGAAGCCGCCCGTAAAGAAGAAGAAGCGGGTATGAAACGTATAGCTGACGCAACTAAAAATGTCATCAACCAAAAGATGAAACTAGAAAATCAGGATGCGAGAGCCGTTAAAGAAGCACAAAAGCGATTGAGCGAGTATGAGAAGTTGCATGATAAATACGCTCAGTCCATCGAAAGCGGCAAGGGTATGAGGTATGTTGCATTCCAAGATATGCAACGGAAAGCGGCGAACTATGAAAAGTTCTTCCATGAGAATGAAATATCGTATAAGCCTCAAAAGATGGCGGCTAATTATGATGAGTATATGAAATCTGTTACGGCTGTCCGTGAATTGAAAGTTGCCGAAGCAGATGTAGCAAAGATTATTGAACGACAGAACAAACTTATTGTTCGTGGTAAACAGCTTAGTAAGGAGCAGTATGAGGCAGTTAAAGCAGAGGGCGAGGAAGCCTTAAAGAAATTGCAAGCGTTACAATCCAAGTATGGTGGTGGTAACGGTGGTGGTGGTAATCCACCGGGCGGTGGCAATCCGCCTCACAATGAACCTCCCGATGATAAAGGTGGTAACGGGAATTTGCCTTTTAGTCGCGACCAATATAATACTATTGAGAAATTCAATAGAGACATGGTTGCGAGAAATGCTATGGCGTGGCAAGGTCAGGCTGTGGATTCCTATTCTTCTGCGATTGGTCGCTTAAAACACGAGCAAGAAACTTTGTTTGCATTGTATCAGCGCGACCCACAACCACGATATTTGAGTATGCTTAGTAAAACCCGTGCTGAATTGTCGCGAGTTACAAAAGAATTTCAGAAGTACCAAGATGAAATCAATGATACTGGCACAACGTATGATAGGTTTATGATGCGTGCGCGTAGTCATCTTGAATGGATTGCTTCGGGTGCTATGTTGGCGGCTCTCTTTGAGATACCGATGCGATTTGAAGGCGCTTTGTCGAATATCGAAACAAAGATGGCTGGTATTAAACAGGTTATCCCGATGATTGAAGGTCTTGAAGATAACCAATATGGTACTGTTCGACAGCAAGTACAGAGGGCAAGTCAAGAGACTGAGGAACTTCTTGGCGTTGCTTCAAAGTATGGTACTACGGTTGATGAGGTTATGGAAGCAACTCGCTCGATTGGTCGTATGTACGGTCAAGGAGAGAATGGTGTTGTCAATACGAATCTCATGGTATCACAGGCAACGCGCATGGCTGTAGCTGACGCATTTGAAGTTGTCGATGCTACTCGCGGTCTTGAATCTGCTATGTCTCAGTGGAATCTACAGACCGAGAATACGCAGGAGCTTCTTGTTAATACGAACCGTATCCTTGATGTGTGGACGAAAACAGCACATAGAGGCGCGGCTTCTGCACAAGACATCGCAGATGCTATTCAGTTAGCTGGTACTGCGGCAAATCAAGCGGGCGTATCCTTCGAGTTCTTTAATGCTCTTGTTGCTACTGGTGTTCGTGCTACTGCTCGTACTGGTAATGAAATTGGTACGTCTTTGAAATCAATGATGGTTTCGATGCAGACTGAGAAAGCAGAGAAAGCATTGAAACAGTGGGGTATCTCTTTGAAAGAGGTAGGCACAGACGGCGTAGAGCGCATGAGGAATTTGGAAGATGTTATCCTTGATGTGTCCATGCTTCTTAAATCTACTGATAAAGATACCTCAAAGCTCTTGCTTGCCCTGTCAGGTGGTAAGTTCCAGTATTCTAAAGTATCCGCAATACTCAAAAATGGTGATGAGCTTTTGCGTATGCTTGCCGAAATCAATGACGCTAGTACGGCAGGATTCACAACTGAACAGATTAAGGTACAGTTAGATACCTTGTCTCGTAAGGTAAATACCCTTAAAGATGATTTGCAGGGCTTGGCATTTAACATCGGTGGTCTTGATACTTTGAAAGGCTTTGCCACACACTTAGATAATGTCGTGGTTGGTTTGTCGAAATTGTCAAAGGGTTTAGGTGGTAATTCACTTGCTGTGGTAACGTGGGCAGTAAAGATTTATGCGTTTATCCGTGCGGTTAAATATGGTTACACTCAGATTCGTGTAATGATTGAAACCGCCAAGGCTCTAAAGACTGCAACACTAGCGTCGGCTACTGCTGAAACTACTGCGGCAAGCATGGTGAAATCCGCATGGGATAGGAAAATAGAAACATTAGCGGTAGCACGGTTGGCTCGTATGGGTTACACCGTAGAAGAAGCTAAGGCTATGGTGGCTAGTGCAAATGAGACGAAAGCCGAGATTGCTGAATCTGGCGCACACACAGCGAATACTGCCGCCGTTAAAACAGAAACAGCCGCTTTGCGCGAGAATACTGCGGCAAAGACTGGTAATGCTATTGCTTCGGCTGAACAAGCCGCAGGACAAGCCGCAGGAACGATTGGTGCTATGGGCAATGCTATGGGCAAGATGGGTCGGACGGCAGGACTTGTCAGCGGAGCACTTGCTATGTTCGGCGGCGAGATTGGCATGGTTGTTACGTTGTTGTCGATTGCTATTCCTATCATCTATACATGGTCAGCCTATATTGGCGATGCAGAGAATGAGCTTAAACGTACTGCTGAAGCTCAGGGAGAGAGTGTTGCTAAAACAGAGCAACAGCTTGAACAAGTTGCGCGTCAAGCTGATTTAGTCACTCGTTTAGCTAAAGCCTATAATCGTGGTGTAGATTCTTTGAAGGAATGTACTGAGGGTACGGAAGAATATAGTAAGAAGCAGAAGTTTCTCGAAGATATGAAGAAAAGCATGATTAGTATTCTTAAAGAAGAAGCTGTGCAGTTCGATGAGACTGGTCATGTTCAGCTTGATACTATCAATGAGGTAGCTGAAAAAGAAGCTGAACATTACACGGAAAAATTGAAGGAAGACAAAGAAAATATAGAGAAAGAAAAAGAAAAGACTCAGGAGTATCTCGATTCGGCTCAGGCGCGTATGGATTCTTTGAAAGCTGAAATGGAAGTTATTAAAGCCAATGGTCAAGCATGGGATTGGCTAACAAAAATGCGTAATAGTGCTATCGAAGGATTAGGTACTGGCTTAAAAGCCCTGTCTAATATCAATGTTCCTGATGTTATTACGAGAGCTATGGGGCAAAAAGGATTCTTTGATTCTGTAGGAGATGAGTTAATTAAGATTGCAAAGGACGAGGCTCTTGGCGAGCATGGTGACCCTGACGCAATGCAAAAAGAAATTGAGAACGTCGAAGATGAAATAGCAAAGTATCGAGACATTATTACTCAATACAATGGTAACCTTGTAACAATCGAGGAAAAACTTAATGCTAAGACACTTAATGATTTGGAGAATAATCCTTCTGACGGCGGTATCATTGAGCCTAAAGATGATGAAGAAGGCGGTAAAGGCCGTGGTAGCGGTGGTAGTGGTTCTGGTGGTAAGTCTCGCTTGCCTTACGAATCTGATGAACTTGCGGCGGCTATTCATGAAGCGGCACAAACACAATACGCCAAGGACAATAGCTTGACCGAGCCTTTGCTCCGTGGTCTTGCTGATGTCCAGTCTGGCTTGTCGCAGGACTTTAACGACGGTGTAAGGATTGGCGCGTTTGGTGTTACCGAGGAAATGGGCAAACGGTTCGGACAAGATGTCTATACTCCGATTGGTAATGCTATGACTGCGGTACTTGCATTGACACAGAAGATTTCTGACGCTGGCGGCGATATGGGTGCGGCTCTTAATAGCTTTACTGGTGGTAATGCTAGTGGTGTCTATGCGGCAATGAGAACCCAACAAGATGCTTACAACTATGACGGTACTGATTATATCGGTAGTTCTGATTTTGGTGCTGATGTTATTGCGGCGGCTCGTCAACGTCTTGGGCTTCCTTATGGTGGTTCGGATTTGTCTGATGAGTTCCAAGCTGTTTGTACTACGTTTGTTCAGCGTGCGTTAGTTGATGCAGGAGCAGACGAAGATATTGTTCGTGGTTTAACTGCTGATGCGAATAATTGGGCGGAAAATGCTGGTGCGGCGTTCCATCCTTACGGTGATGGTTACGCTCCGAAACCCGGCGATATAGCTTTGACTGGTATTGATGAAAGTGGTCATAGTGGTCATGCCAATATAGTTGATGAAAACGGTACTGGTTATTATTCTGCTGGTGGTTCGGCAGGAGTGAGCGCACATTATGACACCCCGATTGAAACTGCCTACGAAGGCGACATTGAGGGGTATATTGATATTGCCGCATTGACTGGCAAAACGAGAGGGCTTGGACTTCGCTCGAAAGGTAGTAATGCACGCAAGAGTGTCTTTGATTTCCGTCGTAGTGCTTATGAACGGCTTATGTATCAGATACAGAAAGCTAAAGAGGACTATGAGGATACAGCCAAAGACATTGAGCTTGAACGTGCATTGACTGGTGATTCCTATGAACTTGCGGCGCGTGAAGAATTGAATGAGCAAGCCAAACTCACAGCAGAGCAGAATAGCTTGAAACTACTTGAAGCAATGTATAAGGGCGTACAAAAGAGCATTGAGAATACGATTAAGAACGCCCCGGATTTGCAAGTCGCTCTTGGTCAAGAAGGAGCGAAGTGGGCTGACCTTGTGCCTGAAGAAAAGAAACAGTTGGCAAGCCTCTATAAGAACGATAATGGGGTGTTTGCCGAACTCGTCAATGAAGAAATTAAATTGCACGATGCGTTGCGTGAACAGCATAAGGTAGTGAAGGAACAAACCTTAAAGGCAAATAAGTATCTCCACATGAGTATTGAAGAAGCGGCGAAGTTTGAGATAGAGCGTTATCAGATGAAGTATGATAATTTTGAATCTAGCTTGCCAGACGACAATGATTCTTTCTACTTGAATCATGTTAAGTCAAATCGTGCGAAGCAGGAAATGTTGAGAGGACAGATTGCCGCGCAGACAACTTGGCGCGATTATGCGTACAATCAATACGTTGATTCTGTTGCGAAAGACCAAGAGACATTGACTGAATTGCAAGGGAAAATCCAAGCTGGTCAAGAAAATCTTGCGGTTCTTAAACAGCAGGAAGAAGCTGGTAATGATGTTGCCTACGCAATCAAACTTCAAAACCTAGAACTTGAACAAAATATTAAGTTGTTTGAGGCTATTGGAAAATTTGGTAGTAACGCAACAATGCGATTGGAAAAAGGATTCTATGATGCTGATACTGCTCTTAATAAAATGCAAAGGGATTTGGAAAAGGTCGCTAAACAAGACTTGCAGAATATCCGAAATTATGGAGCGCAGATGTTTACTGACTTGATTGTTGAAGGTAAGAGCTTTGAAGATGTATGGGATTCTTTGTGGAAAGACCTTGCAAGATATACCATCAATGCGATATTCCAAGTGAATAACTCTGGCAATATTTGGAACTCCTTGTTCAGTTGGTTTGGTGGAGGCAAAGCTACTGGTGGTGGTCTTGCGAAAGGTGGTCGTATTCCCGGCTATGCACAAGGCGGCGGCATGATTAAAGGTGCTGGTACTGGAACGTCTGATAGTATCTTGGCATATCTCGCCAATAAGGATAGGTTCGTGTATCTGTCTAACGGTGAGTATGTTATGACTGCGGAAGCTACAAAGCGGCTTGGGGTTAAAAATCTCGACGCTTTGAATGGCTATGCAGACGGCGGGGCGCTTGCTCCTACACCTTATGTTCCGACGCTCAGTAATCGAGCCACCAAGAGAGCAGGAACGCTCTCGAATAAGAATCCTAATGCTCGTATGGAACAACTCATGCAGGAGCAGACAAGTGTGATTCAAGGCATGAGTAATGGTGGTAGTGGCCAGATTGTCGTACTGAATACTAAAGCCTCGTCTGCCGACATCTTGAAGGCGATGCAGGAAAATCCTCGCCAAGTACAGGCAATTCTTGGACAACAGCGTAGAGCAGGATTCCGATAAAAAGTTTCGGAAATTGTGAATAAACAAAGTTGAAAAAAGTATTATAGGTGAGGGAACAAAGTGGGTGTTGGACTGGAAACAAAGCCTAGTCCAATACCCTTCTTTGTTTTGTATAGAGGTCTTTGAATATAAAGGCTTCCATAGAGAGCAAAGGAGGAAAAAATAATGGAGGACATTAGCAGATTTGTAGGTATCCCACATCAGTTTAACGGTGACACTTTTGAGAGTTGTGATTGTATTGGTTTGTGTCGTCTCTTTTATAGAGAGCATGGATGGAAGCAGGACTTTACAGATGGCTCTCCCGTCGAACCAGATTGGCAGAAGAAAGACCCGTTCCGTTTGGCGCGGTATCTCAATAGTCACTTTACAAAGACAAAGAATGTCGATGATTTGAAGTTTGGTGATGTGGTTCTTTTCAATATCTATGATGACTTTCATCTGGGGTTGTACTTGGCTTATGGGAAGATGCTTGGTATGCAAGTCCCTGTCAAATATGGAGTAACAATGAGTACGGTGTATCGCCGTGATTGGTGGATGCCGTTCTTTGTAAGGGGGTATTTAAGATAGATACGTTCAGCTTTGTTCCGCATAGGGACGTAAAGGTTTCATATCAATTCACCAATAACACTACCTCCTTCTTTTCGGGGGCAAAGCAAATCAATCGGCGTAGGATTCATGCCGAGAAATCATTTGCTTTTACGGTGTCTGGATTGAAAGAAGAAATGGACGCTCTGATAGCGTTTTATAACAAACAGCATGGTATGAAAAAAGAGTTTCTCTTTGTTTACGACGGCATAGAGGAACATTGTTTCTTTGCCGCGCCTATCTCTGTATCAGCTATTCGTGAGCTTAATAAGGTTGTCGGATATGAGGCAGAAATAAAACTCGCTTGTTCATATCAGACTTCTCCGTATGAAGGTCGCGCCTTGCCTAGCGATATATTGGACATTACGCCGAAAGATAAGGTTGAGCATAAGATTGATTGGAATACTAATGTCGTGTCTATGATATTAAATGCAAGGCAGGAAACTTATAGTGAGCCAACAGAAACATTTACTGTTCGTCTTGTTGGCACAAAAGAAAACCGTGATGAGCTTTGTAGATTGTTTAATTTACATGGGACTATGCCGTTTACATTCCGCTTTGACGGCAAGGATTATCTTGTACGTTTTCCTGACTCAATCGAGATTACTGATAAGCGGTCAATGACGCAGATAATGGGGTTTGAAAGTAGCTTTGATTTGGAAGTTATCAAAACTCCGAATAACGGGACGTACTACCAAGCGCCAACCACAAATATTCCAGCTATTGTTGTGAAGGAAGATTTGAGTTTGCGTGATTGGTATGAAAACGGGTGCATGATTAAAGGGGTAAGCTATAAAAATAACTTGGATGCTGGCTTGGCAAAGTTACAGAACTTCTATATCACTGACTGCACTAACGCATTTTTTGAAGCGCAGGATGTCTACGAGATTCCAGAGCTTGACACTACGAAATGCGAGTTGTTCAGTGGAATGTTCTATAAGTCTAAAGTCAATCTTGTCAAAGGGCTTGACCTTAGTAAAGCTACTGACACTAATTGTATGTTTGAAGGTTGCGAGATTGAGAGTTTGAACGCCTCGCTTAATATGCCTTTCAATCAGAACGCACAATGTATGTTCCGTGGGGCTAGGAATATTAAGTCGTTGCCAGACGTTACGATAGGTCTTGATGAAATGCCTCGTGAGCTTTTCCGTGCGGCGTATAGTTTGGCAAGCGTAAAAAGTATTACGATACCAAATGCGAAAAACTTGAACTATTTGTTTGCAGGAACAGCGATTGAACGCTTGCCAGCATTGGACTTTCCAAAACTGGAACAAGCGGTTCTCATGTTTGGTGGTTGCAATTCTCTTAAATCAATCTCGTTTAGGAATAGCGGAGTACCTACAGATGTCTTGGGGATGTTTTTGTATTGCTTTGCATTGACTGATGTAAGCAGATTGAATCTGACTGCTGTTGTCCCTGCGGAGTATCCGATTATGTCCAAACTTAATCCAGACAGCACAAACAACTGTTTGTACTTTGATTTGTTTATGAACAGCGGCGACGATTATTACAATATGTTTGCTGAAAATCCTTCTGACGCTCATAACTATCCGTATATTGGTTCTCATCCAGACGGTCAGGTTCACCTTTACGGTAGTGCTTTGAAGTCAATGACTATCATTGAGGATGCTAAAAAATCATGGCAGGAGCTATTCGATAAGTATTATGGTGCTTTAAGTGTTGGCGGCATGATAGAAGGGGAGCGCAATAATAGCGGCGACCTTGTAGCGGAACATTATTACCATTACCACAATTCAATCGACACATTGACTATCATAGATAGCGATGGCAAAAGCCTTGTTCGATTTAAGAGTAGCGATAAATACGATGGGTACGATTGGATTGAGGATTACAGACAATCTCATTATGGAAGTGGGGGATAATTCTTATGACGATTCCAGTTTCATTACAACAGATGAAGGATAAGGGAGAAACCTTCTTCATCGAATTGTATGAGATTGCTTTGCGAACAGGAACAATTTACCTTGCCGCTTGCGACGAGGATATTGAGTTTAACGGGCAAACCTATATAGCCGTCCCGTTTGAGCGCGGAGAAATCTCAAAGTCTATCGACCAAGTAACAGACCAATGCACTATCAGTATTGGTGATGTTGATGAAGATAGGCTTGCTTATATTATGAATGGCTTTGATTTTCGAGGGTGTGCGGCGGCAATTACGCGCATAGCATACCCCGATAGCCTAGAAACCAATCAAGGGTTTTATGTGTTTGGTGGATACCTTGATAACCCTGCTTATGAGGACGGAGTGTTCTCTTGTACGATTAAGAGTTATTTCCCGAATATCCAAGCCCCTTCTCGTTCATATCAACTATCGTGCAATAGCGCGTTTGGTGATTGCGTATGCGGTCAAAGCAAAGACAGGACAACGCTTAAAGTGACTGCCGTGCATACTGACGGCTCGTTCCGTGTAGGTAAGAGCTATGCCACTAATTACTGGAAGGACGGACTCGTATCAATCTCTGGTGAGTCTAGGCTTATCACTGGTTCTGACGATACTATAATCCGTGTCAATTATGGTTTCATACAGGACAACCTTGTTGGCAAGACTGCGGTATTGGAGCGCGGCTGTGATAAAACCTATGAGACGTGCAAGAACCGCTATAATAACCTGAAAAAATTTTCTGGCTTTCCAGCGATTCCGTTTGAAAGTCAATACAGATAAGGGGGTGAAATCTTGGGTAAGGACGGTAAGAGAGGAAAGACTACTTGGAGTCTTATTGGTTTTGTTATCGGCGCGGCTTTCTTCGGTGGTGTTGCTGGCTCTGCAATCAAAGCAGGACTTATGGGCGCGTCATTGTTTGGCACAATATGGACGGCGTTAAATAAGGATAACCAAAATAGAGACAACGGCTCAGCTACGGTAGCCCGTTTCAGTCGTTCGCAAGAAACGATGACATCCAATGGTTCGATACCACTGGTGTATGGGTTAAGGCAAGTTACTGGTAACCAGACATACCACATGACCGATGCCGATGCCAACACTCTGTATAAACATATAGTATTGTGTGAAGGCGGCATCAAAGGGATTCAAGGTTTGACTGCGAGTGATTTACTTGTCCCCGGCAATGGGTTTGACAATAACGTAGTATTTACAATTCAGAATACGAAGTACGCAGATGCGAGAGTGTGGAAGGAAGGACAAACCTTAAACCTGTATTGTAACGGGAGCACAAAAAGTATCCACCTTTGCAATAAGAATGACTTTGAGACAGAGAACGATGTAGAGTATTGGGAATGGCAAACATCAATCTCTGCCTTAATAGCGTACATTAACCGCCTACATCAAGGGTGGGAGTGCTTTCCTATTGCGACTACAAGTAAATAC
>OCVV011324990.1_pt1 | contig 75254 bp, 76 predicted proteins | sample 1539721 | NCBI WGS metagenome assembly OCVV01 (sample SAMN02144230, study PRJEB22623) | gut metagenome | biome: sheep rumen | host: Ovis aries | place: New Zealand
CTTTTGGAGCATCTCTTAATGGTTCTGGATCACCATTTAGATATTTTACTGGAGTTGTTTCTAATATAAGTGTAGAATTGTTTGATAACTGATAAAAAAAATTGTATGCAATATACTATTGAAAATTTTACAATAGATAAATCACAATTAGATATTTTAATAGAGAGTATAAAGAAGAATTTGATATGATTAATATTCCTAGACCAAATAAAACCATAATTGAAGAATATTTATCAAAGTGGGATAATTTAGAAGAACATTATATTTGGCAAGAGAGTAGTTTAGATAAGTTATTCCATCAGGATTATAAGTATAATACTGATTTAAATGAAATACTAATAAAATGTAGTTGTTTAAATGATTTTTATAGTACAAATATATTTTTAATTTATCCTGTTGCTAAAAATATATATGATATGAAAATAGATGAAAGATTAAAAAATGGGGATTCTTCATTAGTAAATGATATAGCTAATGTTAAGATTAATAATAAAAATAAGTTCTTTTATTCTTTTGCATCAAAATATTGTAGTCATCATAATGCAATAGAATTTCCAATTTATGATTATTTTGTTGATAGGATGCTATGGTATTTTCAAAAAAACGATAAGTTTTCTAATTTTAAAAAAGATGATTTGAAAGATTATACTATATTTAAAAGAGTTCTAAATGATTTTAAAAAGTTTTACGATATTGATAATTACAATTTAAGAGATATTGATAAATATTTATGGATAGCAGGTAAAGAATTTTTCCCAAAAAATATTAAGAATTTATATATAAAATTCTTTTTTTTTGCCGAAAAATCAATATGTAAATTGACAATAATATGTTATAATTATATAGAGAGAAAATCTTGGGAGGATGATTTTTATGAATAAACAACAATTAGCAGCAAAAATATGGGAATCTGCAAATAAAATGAAATCAAAAATAGAAGCTAATGAATATAAAGATTATATATTAGGATTTATTTTTTATAATTTAACCATTCATATAGAACGTCTTTAAAACTCTTTCTTTTTATTATGTTTATCATAATTTACACCTCTCATAGACGATATTGTAATAATTAAAATAAATATTTAAGAAAAATTAGAAAAAATAATGTCGTTTTTTGTCAAAATATGTTATCATTTTAGATGATAGTAGCAGTGTTCGTAGTATACGAACCTCCTCCTTACTATTTTCTATAAAATTGAAAGGAATATAGTGATGTAATTTGAAAAAAGTTTTGAGAGTTATTAAATATTTCGTTATTGTAATTCTTGTATTATTGGCGACAATATTCATTTGGGTATTTGTTCAAACAAAAATAAGTCCAAATAAGATACCATCTATATTTGGTTATAAACCTTTTATAGTTTTATCTGGTTCTATGGAATCAGAATTATATAAAGGAGATTTAGCAATAGTAAAAAATGTCGATACAAAGTCGTTAAAAGAAAATGATATTATTGCTTTTAGAGATGATGAAAACCATGTAGTAACTCATAGAATTATTGATATTGTTGATGATGGATTCATTACAAAAGGTGATAATAATAATAACAAAGATTCCGGAACTGTAAGTAAAGAAAAGATTGAGGGATTATATGTATATAAAATTAATGGTTTAGGTAATGTTTTATTAGTTATGCAAAAGCCATTAACTTTAGGAATTATATTATTAATAATAATAGTTGGTGGAGTTCTTTGGATTTTATTAGATAACAATAAGTTATCCGTTAGTGAAAGAAAAGAATTAGAACGATTAAGAAAAGAAAAACAACATAAGAATTAAATTAGGTATAGACATTTTATAATGTTTATATATAGGTATTTGTGGTAAGGAGGTGTAAAAGAATGAAGAAAAATACTAAAAAAATAGCAACATTGTTATTAGTAGCAGTAGTAGCAGTTGGAAGTTATTTTGTATCTGGAACATATGCAAAATATACAAGTGAAATTGCAGGAGATGATACTGCATCGGTTGCAAAATGGGCATGGAACATCAATAATGATGATATAACATCTGCTGAAGATGTAACAAATGGTTATACTTTTGATTTGTTTGATACAATCAATGAAGCAGATACTACAACTACAGAAGATGATGTACATAAAACAAGTAGTAAAGTAGATAGAATTGCTCCAGGAACTGGTGGATCATTTGATATTGATATTACTAATAATTCAGAAGTAAATGCTACATATGCAATTAACTTTACTGAGACAAACGCAAATAATATTCCAATTGAATATTCAACTGATGACGGAAGTACTTGGAGTACAGTATCAAGTGCTAATGTTCCAACAACAGATATTAACATGGGTCAATCTTCACAAACATTAACTGTTAAATGGAGATGGGCATTTACTGGTGCTCAAAGTTCAAATTATACAAGCACACAAACTGATACAACTGATACAGCATTAGGTTTTGCTGCAAATACTTCAGCACCTACTGTACAAGTTACAGCTACAGTTACAGTTACTCAAAAAGACTAATTTAAGTTTTTTTGAGAACTAAAATTATAATTTTAGTTAAAGCTATGGAAAGGAGAGTACAATATGAATAATAATGATAAAAATACTAAAAAAAATTTGATAATAATAGTACTAATAATTATTATTTTACTTTTATTGTACTTTCTAATTCGTAGATTTGGTTATATTGAAAATCACGGATTGTCTGTACCAACAGGAAATGTTGATATATTTGAGATAGATTGTAATTGCGACATTTGCAAAGAAACAGACAAACCAGTATTCAATGAAGATAGTGATGTTAACAAAAACAAATCAAATAATGGTTCAACTGATAAAAAGCAAAATACTGCTGACATAACAGTGTTTGATAATTATAAAATATGGGATAACAAGGAATTAAGAATATTCTCTAATCCAGCATATGAATATGAAAGCAAAATTGCACCTAGATCATCAAATAGTTATACTTTTATAATTAGAAATAATAATAACTTTGATGTTGTTGTGGATATTAATTTTATTGAAGAAAATAAAAAAAATATTAATATGCAATATAAGTTAAAAAGTTATGGTAAATATTTAGTTGGAAACGAAAATGAATATGTTAAATTTGATAATTATAAAATTGAGCGTATTACAATTTCAGCTAAATCTCAAATTCCATATATTTTGGATTGGAAATGGATTGATAGTGAAAACGATACTGAAATTGGATTTGATATTAATTCTAGTTATAAATTATCAATTCAGATAGGAGCAAATTAATAATTATGAAAATGATTAAAAAAATAATTTTTGCTTTGTTTTTGCTAATATCATTAACTTATCTGTTTATAATAGTAAGTCCTAAAATATTTAAAAATTTTTATCCATTTGGAATTAGAACTGCTATTGTATTAACTGGTAGTATGGAACCTACATTAGAAATAGATGATTTTATTATAGTTAAAAAGCCTGAAAATATTAAAATAAATGATATAGTTTCATATAAAAGCAATGATAATAAAAAAGAAATATTACATAGAGTTATAGACATAAATGGTAATGAGATTATTACAAAAGGCGATGCCAACAATAAAGCTGACAAGCCTATAAATATTAATCAAATATCGGGAGTTTATATAGGTAAAGTAAAATATTGGGGAAAAGTAATAACATTTTTTACTAAACCAATTGGATTTAGTATTGCAATCACAATATTTATGATTATAATGTTATTTCCAACGGATAGAAAAATAAAGAAATAGAGGTGAATATTGTGAGAAGATATAAAAAAAGTAAATTCAAAAATATTAATTATAAAAAAACTTTTATATGTTTAATATTACTTGCAATTATATTATCTAATTCTTATCTTCTTGCAAGATATTCCTCAAGTATAAATGGATTAAGTAGTAAAGGAGTTGCTAAATTTAATGTATCATTAGACACATCAGATAATATTAGTGATAGTTTAAGTCTAGTTTCAGGAGTTACCACTGCAAATTATACTTTGAAGGTAATAAATTCATCTGAAGTTTCATCAGGTTATTCAATTGTTTTGTCAAATGTTCCAGCTGGACTAGAAGTAATGTTAGATAATAGTGGTACATATTCAACACCTACAAATAATCAAATTGTTTTTAGTGGTAATAATTGTACTAATTGTTCATTTACAATAAATGATATAGGTAGTACTCACACTCACATTTTAACTTTTAATGATCCATCAAATACAAGCAATAGTGGTGCATATCAAATAAACATAGATGTGAATGTTGAACAAATAGATTAATAAAAAAAAGAGGAGATGTAAAGTATGAAAAGAAAAGCAAAAGTAATTATAATACCATTTGTTTTATTAATGTGCTTTTATTTAACATCTTCTATTTTGGGTAAATATACTACAACTTTACCTAAAACAATTACATTAAATATTACTAAAGTTAATTATGTTGCTGAAGTTAATGGTAATTTCTATTATACTTTACAGGAAGCAATAGATGTCGTACCAACAGATAATACACAAACTATCATAAATTTATTAAATGATACAAGTGAAGCAATTACAGTAAGTAGAAATAAGAATATAATTTTTAATTTAAATAGTAAAACTGTAAGCAATAATGGGAATAGTCCTGTTATTGCTAATAATGGAACGATTGAAATTACAAATGGAAATATATCTTCAAATGCAGCAACACAGGGAGCGATAAATAACAATCAATATGGAACATTAACCATTAGTAGCGGAAGAGTTGTTATGACTGGAGGCAGACAAGCACTTTATAATGATAAAGGAAATGCTACGATAACTGGTAGTGCATATTTATCTTCAAGTGCAACAGCGAGAGCTGCAGTTCAAAATCAAGGAAGCAGTACTTTAACAATTACAGGTGGTACAATTGTATCTACTGGTTCTTCGGGAGTACAGAATGCAGGAACTTTAATAATTGGTGTTAAAAATGACTCTATTGTTACAAGTTCTCCTGTTCTCCAAGGGGTTGTTTACGGATTAACAACATCACAAAATGTTAAATTTTATGATGGAATTATAAAAGGAGTAACTTCAGCAATTAATAATGTATCAAAAATAACTGAAATGGAAAATGGATATGGAATTATAACTGATGAAGAGGTAATAAATAACGTAACTTATAAAACAGCATATCCAGGCATTTCTAATACTGTTACATTTAATGCAAATGGTGGAACAACTAGTGAAACTACAAGATATATTGCAAATGGTAAGCAGATAGGAACATTACCTACAGCAAGTAGATCTGGGTATGAATTTAATGGCTGGTTCACAGAAAAAACCAATGGTACGGAGATTAATGCAAATACTATTATAAATGAAGACATTACATTTTATGCTCATTGGAATAAAACTAAAGATGTTGCAATGATTAATAATACAAATTATGATACATTACAAGATGCAATAAATGCTGTTCCAAATAACACATTAACAACAATAACTGTATTAAAAGATATAAATGAAAAATTAACTGTAAGTGGTAGCAAAAATATTATATTTGATTTAAATGGTAAAACTTTAAGTAATTTTGGAAATAATTCTGTTATTGAAAATAGTGGAAATATTACTTTAACAAATGGAACAATAACATCAAACGCAAATACTGGAGCAATAAATAATAATGCAGGTAATCTAACTGTATCAACAGGAGCAAGAATTATTGCAACAGGTACAAGACAATCAATCTATATAACTGCTGGAACGGTAGAAATAACTGGAAATGCATATTTAAGTTCTCAAACTTCTGGAGTACCTGACACTACAACAATGGAAAGAGCTACCGTTCAATGTTTGAGTGGAGGAACTTTAATTATAACTGGAGGAACTATTGAAGGATTAAAACAACAAGCTGTATCTAATGAAGGAACTTTAACAATAGGAACTAAAGATGGTAGTATAAATACTTCAACCCCTGTTTTAATTGGTAATATTCATGGAGTAAAAACAACAGGAACATTTAATTTCTATGATGGAATTATTAAAGGTAAAACAGATGCAATAGATGGTACTATAACAGACCAGGAAACAAATTCTCAATTAATTAATGGAACAGAAACAATAGATGGAGATACTTATATTGTTAATTATTTGAATTAAGTTTTACTTGCTTAAAAAAATATATGAAGTATTATTAATTTAGAAAAGCGAAAATTCAAAAGAAATTACATAACTAATGAATTTTCGCGATAGACTATCTTTAAGACAAGATAGTAACACACTACCAAGTCGGCTTTTAGCCAACTAGGATTGTGTGCAAAGGGACACCCTTTTGAAACCCATTAAGCATCATAACTACAAACTAATCGTAAGTAGTAATGATGCCTTTTTTATTTCAACTTGCGTTTCATAAAAAAGAAAGAATACTATCGCACTCTTATATTACTGAAAATAAAATAAAAAGATTTATAACCGTGACTGATATTGCTGATAATGAAGACAAAATATTAAATGGTAGAAAATGGACTCATACAACGGTTAGAAATGTAATTAACAATGATAAATATGTAGGAGAGTTAAGACTACAAAAATTTTATGTTGAAAATCCAATAACTCACAAAACAAAAGTTAATAAAGGCGAAAAAGATGTTTATCTAGTTAAAAATCATCATCAAAGTATTATTTCAAGAGAAGTTTGGGATAAGGCTTGTAGTATAACAGAAAAAAGAAAAAGACCAATGAAAGACGGTAAACCTACTGATTATAGTAAATATAGTTTAAGGTATCCATTTAGTAGCAAAATAGTTTGTGGACATTGTGGAGCAATATTTACAAGAAAACAAGGAAGAGCTAGACAAGATGAATCTAAAACACCATATTGGGCTTGTCAAAGAAAATCACAACAAAGATATGATTGTGAAGATTCAAAATTTGTTAGAGAAAATGTTCTAGAAGAAATGTTTGTAGAACTATATAACAAATTAAATGAAGAAAGAACTACTAATAACATTAATCTATTATCAGCAACTAAAAAAATGACCGAAGAGCAAAGTTTTGAAAAAGATGTTAAAAAGTTAGAAGATGAAAAAAATAAACTTAATAATAGATTATCAAATTTAGTTGATATGAAATTAGATAAGATAATAGATAATGATACCTATGTTAAAAAGGAACAAGAGTTATTAGTAAAAATTGATGAAGTGAATGAAAAGTTAATTAAATATAAAAGTGAAATTATTAATAAAGATAAACAAGTAAAAAGATTAAATAAAATAGAAGAAATAATTAATAATACACCTAGACTAGAAGAATTTAATGCAGATTGTTTTAACAATATGGTTGATAAAATCATAATTGGAGAAATAGATGAAAACGGAAATAAAAATAATAATGTTATTAAGTTCATTTTGAAAACGGGTAAAAATTACGATTTCCTAATTGACAACCAAAAGTATTGTATGTCTTTTCGTAAAAGAAACAAATAAATATTTAATAGAATACTCCTCTGATGATAGAATTAGAGTAACGACATATGAGTTAATTTAGTGTTTTAAAGAATTCTGTTTACTCTTTCTGTTGATTATTAGAGTTTATAAATAGTAAGGATTATGATAAGAGAAGAATCTAAACTTGCATGTTTAGATTTTTCTCTTTTAATCTCTTTTCTTTTAGTAAATATTTTTTAATCAATTAGTAAACGCTTACTTATAATTGATAAAAAATGCAAATAGCAGTTATTATATATAATAATTTATAGTAATAACTTGTTTAAAAAGCTATTTAATGCTAAAATATTCACGTGATGTGAAATGAAATTAGAAATTAAAAAATTAAATGTTTCTGTTAAAGAAAAAAAGATATTACACGACTTTAATCTTACCATAAATCAAGGTGAAGTACATGCGATAATGGGTCCAAATGGTACTGGTAAAAGTACATTATCAAGAGTTATTATGGGTGATAATAATTATGTAGTTACCAGTGGTGATATATTAGTTGATGGTCAAAGCATTTTATCATTAGAGACTGATATGCGAGCTAAGTTAGGAATTTTCTTATGTTTTCAAAATCCTGTTAGTATTGAAGGAATTAGTAATAGTGAGTTTATAAGATCAGCTGTTAATTCACAAAGAGAAGATAATGTAGGGTTATATCAATTTATTAAAGATATTGAAAAAAATATTTCTGACCTTAGTATGGATAACAGTATGATACATCGAAGTCTTAATAGTGGATTTTCTGGTGGAGAACGTAAAAAAAATGAAATACTACAAATGAAAATGTTAAAACCAAAATTTATTATTTTTGATGAATTAGATTCTGGTCTTGATGTTGATAGCTTAAAAATTGTTTGTGATAATATAAATGACTATTTAAAAGATAATCCAGATACTTCTGTTTTATTAATTACACATTATACTAGAATTTTAGAGTTTATTAAACCTCAATTTGTTCATATGATGAGGGATGGTCAAATAATTATGAATGGTGATTACTCATTAGCTAAAAAAATTGAAAAATACGGTTATCATGAGGCATTTGATTTAGGTGACGATAATGCAGTGGAATAAAATAGAAGTAGGTAAATTAAATATCATCATTAAAGATAATAACCCCTTATATTTAAAAATAGTAAATGACGTTAAATTAGAAATAATAGTAGAATCAAATGTTTGTTCACAATTATTTATTATAGCTAATTGTAATTATGAAATTCGAATAAAGTTAAAAAGACAAGCTAATCTTGTAGTTAATTCTTTAAATAAAGATAATAATTCAAATATCAATATTGATTTATCTGATAGTTCATGTATTACATATAATCATAGTACTCTTAATAATAATGAAAGTGAAAATTATTTTAATATAAATCATTTAGAAAATAATTCTATAAGTTCTTTAAATAATAATGGGATAAATCGTGGAAATAAGCTATATTTTATTATCAATGGTGTTGTTCCTAAAGAGTTAAATAATATTATATGTAATCAAAAAAGTAAAATTATTAACTTAAAAAATAGTAATAGTAAAATTATACCTAATCTAATTATTGATAGTAATGATATTGTTGCTAATCATTCAGCTTATATAGGGGAAATTGATCAAGAAATAAGGTTTTATATGCAGACTCGAGGAGTTGGAAATAATGATTTAGAGAAAGTTATATATAAAGCTACTTTATTAGGCACAATGAATTTGTCTATAGAAAATGATGAATTTAAGAAAATAATAGATGAATGGTGGTGAAGAAAATGAATAGAGAAGATTTTCCAATGTTAAAAAAAGATATGATTTATTTTGATAATGGTGCTACTACCTTTAAACCAAGAGTAGTTATCGATGAAGTAATTAATTATTATGAAAATTACTCAGTTAATTCACATCGTGGAGATTATGATTTATCTCTTAAAGTTGATGAATTATATGAAGATACAAGAGAAAAAGTAAAATCTTTTATTAATGCCAATACCTCTAAAGAAATAATTTTTACTAAAGGGACGACAGAGAGCATGAATATGATTATTTTTGGTTTTATGAAAAATTATTTGCAGAAAGATGATGAAGTATTAATTACTAAAACAGAACACGCTAGTAATGTTCTTCCTTGGTTTACTCTTGAAAAAGAAATTGGAATTAAAGTTAAATATATTCCACTTGTAAATAATGAGGTATTAATTGATAAAGTAAAAGAAAGTATTAATAGCAAAACGAAAGTTATATCTCTTGCTTGGGTTACTAATACTATTGGGGACGTTCGTCCTATTAAAGAAATAACTAAATTAGCACACGATAATAATATTTTAATGGTAGTTGATGGAGCTCAAGCGGTTCCTCATATGAAGACAGATGTTAATGCCTTAAATATTGATTTTTTAGCTTTTTCCGCTCATAAAATGTTAGGACCAACCGGTGTTGGTGTTTTATATGGTAAATATAAGTATTTAAATCAAATGTTACCTATTAATTACGGTGGCGGAATGAATAGTTTTTTTGAAAGTGATAAATCATTAGAATATAAAGAATTACCATTAAGACTAGAAGCTGGAACAATGAATATTGCGGGTATTTTAGGCTTTCGTCGGGCTATTGAATATCTTGAAAATGTTGGAATGGAAAAGATAGAAAAACATGAATATGAACTTAAAAAGTATCTTATAAATGAATTAAAAAAGATTGATAATGTCACAATATATAATGAAAATACTCCAACAGGAATTGTGTTATTTAATATTAATGATATTTTTTCAGAAGATACTAGTCACTTTTTAAATTATTATCATATTTGTGTTAGGGCTGGAAATCATTGTGCTAAAATGGTTAAGGATGAATTAAAAATTAAAAATACTTGTCGAATTAGTTTATATTTATATAATACAAAAGAAGAAATAGATAGATTTATTGAAGTAATGAAAGGATCAAAAGATATATTTAAGGTTATAATATAATGGATAGTAATTTAAGACGTGAAATAATTATAGATAATTATCAAAATCCGGTTAATCGTAAAAAAATTGAAGATAAAGAATATACTGTAGCTAGCACAATTAGTGACTCATGCATTGATAATATTACTCTTTTTGTCAAATTTAAGGATGATTTAATTGAAGATATTTATTTTGATGGAGAAGCTTGTGCTATTACAACTAGTGCTACTAGTATTATGATAAAAGAATTAATTGGTAAAACGATTACTGATGCAGAAGAATTAATGAATAATTATTATCATATGCTTGAAGAGAAGTCATATGATAGTGATTTACTTGGTGAACTTAATGCTTATGAGGGAATATCAAAGCAACCTAATCGAATGAAATGTGCTATATTTCCTTTTGAAGTACTTAAAAAAGCTATTTTAAAATACAAAGATGCTAAATAATCTTTGTTTTTTTTAATTATTATAATATAATAGTAATAGAGGATAGAAAATGAATAAGATATTAAATTATATAATAGTTTTTTTAATAATAGCAATTATAGCAGTTGTCATATTAGTTTTGAAAAACAATGAAACAGTAATTGAAAAAAATGTTGTTTTAGATAAACATGATATTTCTTTAACAGTTAATGATACGATTAACTTAAAAGCAAATATTGAACCAAATCATAATTCTACAGTTATATGGGTAAGTAGTGATGAAAAAATAGCAGTAGTTGATAAAAATGGTCAGGTAACAGCAAAAGGAATAGGTCAAGCCATAATTAAGGCTATTGTTGATGATAAAGAAGATATGTGTACAATCACGGTAAAAGAAAGAAAAAATGATATAGAAGAAATACCTAGTGGTAGTCAAATTAATGTTAAAGAAGTATTACTAAGTACGACAAGTCTTAATATTGCGAATGGTCTAACCCAAAATTTTGATATTAAAGTTAACAATGCCGTTTGCGTTATATCAGTTACATCAAGTGATTCATCCATTATCCAAGTAAGTCCAACAAATAATGATTGTAATGGAGAAAAATGTTTTTTTGATGCTGAACAAGGAAAGGAATATACATTATCTTATACAGTAAAAGCTCATAGTCGTGGTAATGCATATATTAATGTTTTACTTACTGATTGTGCAAGATATAGTGATGAAAACGAGTTTACTGGTTCTGGTAAAATAGGTGTTTTAGTTTCATAATATTATTTATAAAATTAAGTATTAAATGGATATATATAATCCTTTTAATACTTTTATTTTTCTACAAACTTTTTTCTTTTAAAAAAATATGTTATACTATTTGAAGAAATGAGGGATAGTATGCAATTACCTAATTTAGTAGAAGCTAGAAAAAGAAGTAAAAACGAGATTCCAACAATTAATTATGAATTAAATAATGTATATCAAAATATTGGTAAAGATAAAACATATTATGTTAAAACATATGGTTGTCAAATGAATGAACATGATTCTGAAAATATTGAAGGGTTATTAGATAGTTTGGGTTTTAATAAGAATAATGAAATGGAAAAGGCTGATGTTATTATTTTAAATACTTGTTCAATAAGAGAAAATGCTCATAACAAAGCTTTTGGTATGCTAGGAAGATTAAAACATTTAAAAGAAGAAAGACCAGAATTGATTGTAGGATTATGTGGTTGTATGGCTCAAGAAGAAGTAGTTATTGATGAGATACTAAATAAATATCGACATGTTAATTTTATTTTTGGCACACATAATTTATATGATTTACCAAGACTTCTTTATGAAAATATAACAAACTCTAAAACTAGTGTTTGTGTTTATAGTAAAGAAGGGGAAATAATTGAAGGTCTTCCAGTAAAGCGAGTAAATGATTTTAAAGCTTATGTTAATATTATTTACGGTTGTGATAAGTTTTGTACATATTGTATTGTTCCTTATACAAGAGGTAAACAAAGAAGTCGTAAGATGGAAGATATTTTAAAGGAAGTTAATGATTTAGTAAAAAATGGTTATCAAGAAGTGACTTTGTTAGGACAAAATGTTAATGCTTATGGTAAAGATTTAGGCCTAGGTTATGATTTAGCTGATTTATTAGAAGAGGTAGCTAAAACAAAAATTCCAAGAGTAAGATTTATTACGAGTCATCCATGGGACTTTACAGATCGCATGATTGAAGTTATTAAAAAATATGATAATATTATGAAATATGTACATTTACCTTTACAATCAGGTAGTAATAAAATCTTAAAACTAATGGGTAGACGTTATACCAAAGAAGACTATCAAACATTATTTGATAAATTAAAAAAAATCCCTAATATTGCTATAACTACGGATATTATTGTTGGTTTTCCAGGTGAGACTGAAGAAGATTTTCTTGACACACTTGACATTGTTAAATACTGTCAATATGATGGAGCTTTTACATTTATTTATTCACCACGCGTTGGCACACCAGCCGCTAAACTTTATGAAAGTGATTATATAACACTAGAAGAAAAAGAAAAAAGATTATATCGACTTAATGAGCTTATTAATAATTATTCACTAGCTAGCAATCAAAAAATGATAAATAATATTTATAAAATTTTAGTTGAAGGTGAAAGTAATAAAGATGGTATGATGTTTGGTTACACGGAAACTAATAAATTAGTAAACTTTAATGGAAATAAAAAACTAATAGGAAAAATTGTTGATGTTAAAATTTTAGACGCTAAAAGTTTTTCTTTGGATGGTGAATTAGTTGAATAATGAAATACTGTTAAAAGTTGATGAAATTATTAAAACTATTGAAAATAGTCAAGAATATCAAAAATATTTGCTTTTACAAAAGCAAATTGAACAGAATAGGAAAATTAAAACTTTAATTAATGAAGTACGTATTTTACAAAAAGATGTTTTACATAAAGTTAAAACAGAAGATGAATTAAAACGTAAAATGGATGAGTTAAATAATCAACCATTATATCGAGAATATACAAATGTTTTATATGAAATTAATAATGTATACAATATTATTGAAACGAGTTTAAATAATTATTTTTCAGAAAAAATGAATTAAATGGTTATTTAATATTTGTATACATGATATAATATAGTTATATTGGAGGATAAATGAAAAAGAAGACAAGATTATTAATAAGTGTTTTAGTAACATTAATAAGTGGTTTAGTGATGTTTTATATATTTTTGCCACCACTTAATATTCATACAGTAAGTTTTTGGTTTTTTGTAATTGTATTATTAACAATATTTGGTGTTATCAACTTTGGTACAGGTTTATTTAGTATTCATAAGAAAGAATTTGATTTAAAGAATAAAAGAAATTATTATCCTTTTATTGTCCCAGTTATTATTATTCTATTAATGTTTTTAATTCATTTCATTAATGGACCATTTTTTATGGCTAGTCGTTATGCTAAACGTATTAATATTGTTAACGCTAATTTTGAGGAAGAAATAAAAGAAGTTGATTTTAATACTTTAGCTATTGTTGATAAAAACTCATCACGTAAACTAGGTGATAGGGTTATGGGAAGTATGGGCGAACTAGTTAGTCAATTTGAAGTAAGTGATTTGTATACACAAATTAATTATAATGATGATATTGTTCGTGTTACTCCATTAGATTATTATGATTTTATAAAATATTTTACTAATCGAAGTGAAGGAATACCGGGTTATGTTATGGTTAATTCGGTAACTGGCGAAAGTAAATTAGTAAAACTTAATCAAGGGATGAAATATTCTCCTAATGCCCTTTTTATGGAAAATATTTATCGAAAATTACGTTTTAATTATCCATTAGAGGTTTTTGGCGACTTAAACTTTGAAATAGATAATGAAGGAATACCATATTGGATTATGTCAACTATTAAATATAGTGGTATTGAACAAAGGGAAGACGTTGATGGTGTAATTATTTTAAATGCAATCACAGGTGAAAGTAAAAAATATGAAATAAATAATGTTCCTACTTGGGTTGATCATGTATATTCACCAGGACTTATTATTTCACAAGTTGATGATTGGGGACGTTATGTTAATGGTTTTTGGAATACTATCTTTGGTCAAAAGGGTATGAAAATGACAACAGATGGATATAACTATATTGCTATGGCTGATGATATTTATCTATATACTGGAATTACGAGTATCGTTAGTGATGAAAGTAATTTGGGATTTATTTTAACTAATTTACGAACTAAAGAAACAAAATATTTTGATTGTCCAGGTGCAGAAGAATATAGTGCAATGGATAGTGCTAAGGGAATGGTTCAACAAATGAATTATGAAGCATCTTTTCCAATACTAATTAATTTATCTGGTCGACCTACTTATGTAGTTAGTTTAAAAGATGATGCTGAACTTGTTAAAATGTACGCTTTTGTTGATGTAGCTGATTATCAAAAAGTTGTTGTATCTGATGCATCAAGTGGAATCGCTAATGCAGCTTATAATTACCTAAATAACAATGGAATAACTGTGAAAGGACAAGATAAGGAAATAATTATTAAAGAGATATATAGTGTTATTATTGATGGTAATACATTCTATTATATTGTTGATACAGAAGAAAATAAGTATCGAGTAAATATAAAAGTTAACAGTAATAAACTGCCTTTCTTGAAAGTTGGCGATAAATTATTAATATCTTATAGTGAAAAAGAAATAAGAGAAATAAATAGTATTAAATAGATTAAAAATGGGTTATTAATCCATTTTTAATTTATTTTGTGTTCAAAATTGAAATCTCGCATACACTAAAATGAGAGGTGAATTATGGCAAATTATCGTGAAATAATATCTAAAGCTGTTATTAGTAAAGGTAAAAAAATCTTTAATGAAAAAGGTCAAATAGATGTTAATAATCATCCATCAACAGTTTTAGGATGTTGGGTTATTAATCATAAGTTTAGTGGTGTAAAGCAAAATGATAAGATTGTTATTAATGGTAGTTATGATGTTAATATTTGGTATTCATATGATTCAGATACAAAAACTGATGTAGTAAAAGAATCACATGAGTATACAGAAATAGTTAAAATGCGAGGGGTAAATACAGAATATGATAATACAAGTATTGTAGTAAGAAGTTTGACTGATCCTAAATGTGTTAGTGTAAATATTTCTGATAATAAGATTGATTATCAAGTTGATTTAGAACTTGGAGTGGAATTAGTAGGTGATGTTAAAGTTAAAATAGCTGTTGATGATACATTAGATGATTATGATTTAATAGAAGAGGAACAAAATATAAATCAAGAAATAGATGATTCAGTAAACACTAATTATCTTAAAGAAGAGTAGCTAAATTAAGTTACTTTTTTGGTTTGTAATTATTGTCAAAAGAGTGAAAGTGTGTAATAATTATTAGTAGAGAGGTTGTTATGCAAAAAAATATTCAAAAACGTTATTTGATTCTAGTAATTACTATTGTTATCGTTGGTATTTTAATATGGCGTGTGTCTAGCTCATATGCATCAGTTAATCAGGGTTATACTGGTAAAAATATTATTTCTGGTGATAAATGGGGAGTTAATATTACAAATATTAGTGAAGTAGAAAAGGATGGTACTGCAGAGATTTCTAAGGATATTTCAACAATTGGTACGACACTTAATTTTTCAGCAGTCTTATTTAATCCTGGAGATAAAATCAGCTTTAATGTAGAAGTAAGTAATACTAGTAGTTTAAATGCTGAACTTTATGCGTTAACACTTACTGGTCTTAATGAAATTGATAGTGAAAATATTACTTATACTATTTTACCAATCGATGGTAGTATTTTACATGATGAAAATAATGATGGTAGTATTTTGAAAAGTGGTGCAAAGCAATTATTTAATATAACTTTACAATATGATGATACTGCCACTAATAATAATGAATATCATTTAAGTTTAGGTTCAACTATTATTTATAAGCAAAAATAAATGTCAAGTAAATGTAAAAAAAAAGAAACGTAATGTCAAATATATTGCGTTTCTTTTCTTTTTCATGTTTAATTTAATTATAAGAGTAGAGGAGTGTTAAATGATTAAAACTAAAAAGCATAGGTAATGAAGTAACTAATGCCTATGCCTGTGGAGTAAAGAATGGTGTTCCATTCTGTCTACTGGTGATTGAAAGTGTATATGGTACTAACTTTGCGCAAGCAAAGTTTTTTTAACTTGACAATTGAATGAATATTCAACTATAATGTATTTAGGTGATAGATATGGACGAAATAGGTGTATGTGATTGTAATATATTGCATCAAGAGATAATTGATGATACAAAAGAGAAGATGTTAAGTATGAAGCTTTTTAATAAAGTGAGTAATTTCTTTAAAATAATTGGTGATGGAACAAGACTTAGAATACTCTATGCACTTGATAAAAACGAAATGTGTGTTTGTGATATTGCTAATCTTTTGAATATGACAAAATCAAGTATTTCTCATCAGTTAAAATTATTAAAAGAAAATAGTCTTGTAAAATCAAGAAGAGATGGAAAAATTGTCTATTATATGTTAGATGATGAGCATGTATCTAGTGTTATTGAAATAGCATGTGAGCATATTATGCATAAGGAGATGGAAAATGAAAAAATATGAATATAATATTAGTAATTTAGATTGTCCTAATTGTGCTAGAAAACTTGAAGAAAAATTAAATAACCGTGATGATTTAAATGATGTTACGGTTAACTTTAATACCTGTAAATTAATTTATAAATCAGATAAAGAATATACAGTAAAAGAAGTTAATGATATTGTTAAAAGTATTGAGCCAGATGCTAAAGTAACTCTTGATACTAAAGTTGAGCATGAATATCACTTATCTTTTTTAATAGTTGGTGTAGTTCTTGGTTTAATAGCCTTTTTTGTTCCATTTCCTAAAATTATTAAAATTATACTTTTTGTTATTGCCTATATTTTATTACTATATAAAGTAATTATTAAAGCTTTGAAATTATTAATTCACAGTCATGTGGTTGATGAGAATATCCTAATAACAATTTCTTGTATTGGTGCCTTTTTACTGGGTGAGTATTTAGAGGGATTAATGGTTATAACATTATATACAATAGGTAAATTATTAGAAGAAAAAGCTATAAATAAATCACGAAATGAAATCAGTAATTTAGTGGCTTTAAAAGTATCTTTTGCTAATCTACGAAATGGAAATACTATTGAAAAAATTCCAGTTGAAGCTGTTAAAGTAGACGATATATTAATTGTCAAAAAAGGAGAAAAAGTTCCAGTTGATGGTATTATTATGAAGGGTAATACTACTTTAGATACATCGATGTTAACAGGTGAAAGTGAAGAAGTTATTAAAAAAGAAAATGATGTGATATTATCTGGTTCCATTAATAAAGGTGATGTAATTACGATGAAAGCTACAAAATTATATAGTGATTCAGTAATTGCCAAAATTTTAGATTTATTAGAAAATGCTACTAATAAAAAAGCTAAAACGGAGACGTTTGTAGCTAGAGCTAGTAAAATTTATACACCAATTGTGATAATTTTGGCTCTTCTTGTTATTTTCTTATTACCTTTGATTTTTTCAATGCCTTTTAATGAAAGTATTTATCGTGGATTAACATTTCTTGTCATTTCTTGCCCATGTGCTATTGCTATATCTGTTCCACTTTCTTATTTTACTGGTATAGGCGTAGCTGGAAAAAATGGTATTTTAATTAAAGGTAGTAATTATTTAGATAATCTATCACATGCTAAAAAAATTATTTTTGATAAAACAGGAACGCTAACTACTGGTGAGTTTAAGGTTTCAAAAATCGAAATAATAAATCAGAAATACCACAAAACTGAAATAATTGATTTTTTATGTAAAGGAGAGTCATTATCAAATCATCCCATTGCAAAGTCGATTATGAAATTAAAAAAAGAGAAAATTACTAATAAAGATGTGAAAAACTTTAAAGAAATTGCTGGTGGTATTAGCTATACTGTTAATAATCAGGAGATTACTGTTGGTAATAAAGTAGCTTGTCCTTGTGATTATACATGTGATATTCACTTACATATTAATGAAAAACATGTGGCTTCAATTTTTATTAATGATGGTATTAAAGAGCATGCATATGATGTTATTAAATATTTAAAAGATTCTAATTTTGAAACATATATGTTCACGGGTGATAAAAAAGAAATAGCTAATGAAATTGGACGAAAACTAGAAATTAATCATGTTGTATCGGAAATGTTACCAACTGACAAATATAAATTATACGAAAAAATTAGTGATGACGGTTTAACTATTTTTGTTGGTGATGGTATTAATGATTCACCAGTATTAAAAAGAGCTTCACTAGGTATTAGTATGGGAAATGTAGGAAGTGATATTGCCGTTGATGCTAGTGATATCGTTATTATGAATGATGATTTAAATAAAATACCTTTAGCTATGAATATTTCTAAGTATACTAATAAAATAATTATAGAAAATCTAGTCTTTGCATTATCTATTAAAGCTATTGTTTTGATTCTTAGTACTTTTGGTTTGGTAAATATGTGGCTTGCTGTTTTTGCTGATACTGGTTTAACTCTATTAACAATTTTAAATACTTTGAGAGTGATTTATAAGTTTAAATAAAAATAGGAAATAATCTTTTTCCTTTTTTCTTTCTATAGTATAATGGTTTTTATGGAGGTGTTATGGAAAAATTACCCAATCATGTTGGTATTATTATGGATGGTAATGGTAGGTGGGCAAAAAAACGTGGTTTAAAAAGAAGTCTTGGTCATCAAGCTGGAGCGAAAAACTTAGAAAAACTACTGGAATACATTTATAATTTAGGTATTAAATATGTATCAATTTATGCTTTTTCAACTGAAAACTTTAAAAGAGAAAAAGAAGAAGTTGACTATTTGATGAATTTGTTTGTCAAAATGTTTACCATTAAGAAAAAAATATTTATTAAGAACGAATTGAAAGTTATTTTCTCAGGTCGACGTGATAATTTACGAGATGATGTAAGAGAAAGTCTTGAGAAATTGGAAAGTGATACTTGTCATTTTACGCGTGGTACTTTAAATATTTGCCTAAATTATGGTGGAAGATTTGAGATAATTGATATGACTAAAAGAATAGCTAGTTTAGTTAAAGAACAAAAAATAGGATTAGAAGATATTAATGAAGAATTAGTAAATAAATATATGTATCAAGATTTACCTCCTTTAGATTTTGTTATTAGAACTAGTGGAGAACAAAGAATAAGTAATTTTATGTTATGGCAAGGTAGTTATGCTGAGTATTATTTTACTAATACTTTGTTTCCTGACTTTGATTCTAGTGAGTTTGATAAAGCTATTTTAGAATATCAACATAGAAATCGTCGCTTTGGAGGTTAAATGAAGAAATATTTTGTTATTGGAATTTGTTTACTAACTATATTTTTAAGTATTACCATCTATTATGAGATAGAATACCATAAATTAGTTAATATTCATGATATTACAAGTATTGGTGCTAAAAATCAAGATGTGAAAGTATACTTAGATACTACTTTTGTTGCAGGTACAGTTAAAAGTGAAAAGAATCATAGTTATTATGTAATGTTTGGTGATGGTGTTCAATATTTGGTTTATATTGATAATTCTAAAGCAAATGAAATTAATGAGTATTTACTTAATCATCCAGATAAGTCTTATCGAATAGAAGGCGTAACTAAGTTAATTAGCCAAGACCTTATAGAACCTGGTAAAAAATTTGTTAACACATGGCTTAATAATAATCATCATGAAATAGGTGATGAACATTCTCATGAGATAACTGATGATGACTTTTATCATTATTTTGGTCATGTATATTTAGACGTTAAAGCAAATAATTTATTAATTAAAATAATTATTTATATAACTGGTACCATGGGAATACTTATGATTTTTTACTACTTTGAAAAAAAATATCATCTAATATAGGAGTTAGAATGAAAATTAATAAACCTAAAATAAAAATATATGAAGAAAAAAGCTTTGATGAATGTGACATTAATGAAAATATAGCAAATACTTTAATTGATGGTTGTAAGAAAAAAATGAAATTAGCAAATGTTACTATTGATAGTTGTATAGTAAAAAATGTGAATTTTGAAGATGTTGATCTTGAAAATGTTGATTTAATTGATGTATCTTTTGAAAACTGCGATTTATCAAATAAATGTTTTGATAATCAAATGATGACAAGAATTGAGTTTCACAATTGTAAATTATCAGGAATTTGTTTAATTAATACTAATTTAAGAGATATATTAATTAATGAATCAAATTTATGTTTTGCTAATTTTACTAATACAGTTATTACGAATATGAACTTAGATAATGTCTCGTTAAATGATGCTTATTTTGATGAGTGTCTTATTAAGAATATTATATTAGATAATGTAAAATTAAATAGGACAGAGATAGTTCATACCAATTTATCGGGCGTTGATTTTTCAAAATGTGATATTACTATGATACGAATGGATGCTTATTCAATGAAAAAAATTAAAATTAATAGTTTTCAATGTCGAGATTTAATTGGCGTTTTAGGAGTCGAAGTTATTGATGAATAAGACTGATATACGAAATAAAATGCTTTTAATTCGAAAAAAAATAGTTAATAAAAAAGAATTATCCACAATTATTGTGGATAAAGTTTTTAACCTTGATATTTATCAAAAAGCAAATGTTGTAGCGCTATATAAGAGTATACAAGATGAAGTTGACACAACATATTTAATTAGTCATTCACTTGTAAATAAAAAGATTTTATTACCTAAAATAATAAATAAAAAAATGGTTTTTATTGAAATTAATAGGGATACATTATATCAAAAAAGTAAGATTGGTGTTATGGAACCACAAAGTAGTCAAATATATAATGGTATAATTGATTTAATTATTGTCCCAGGTGTATCTTTTGATAAAGAAAAAAATAGACTTGGTTTTGGTAAAGGGTATTACGATAAATTTCTAAGTAAAAATAATATTTATAAAATAGGTCTTTGTTTTAATGAGCAGATTATAGATGAATTACCGATATCTTCTTTTGATATACCAATGGATATAATCATAACAGAAAAGATGATTATTAAGTAAAAATATTTGTCTAGAATACTAGTTTTTCATTTATTATTATTGTATAATTATTGATATAACTTTGAAAGGATGAGGATTAATGAAAAAAATTAAAAAATTAATAATATTGGGGTGTTTAGTTTTACTTGTTTCTGGTTGTAAAAATATCTTTACTGTGGAAAATAATCAGACAATGTATTTAAAAGGTAAGCATAATGTGGAAATGAGTATTAAGGGATATGGTAAACTAGAAATATCTTTGGATGCGGATAAAGCACCCATTACTGTTACTAACTTTATGAAACTAGTAAAAAGTGGTTTTTATGATGGAAATACTATTCATCGTGTAGCTAAGAATTTTGTTATTCAAGGAGGACAAGGTGAAGGGGAAACTATTAAAGGAGAGTTTAGTGCCAATGGAAAAAGTAATGATATTTCTCATGTAAGGGGTACAATTTCGATGGCAAGAGCTGGTGATACAACGGGTGGTTTTGATACAGCTAGTACACAATTTTTTATCGTCCAAAAAGATAGTACATTCTTAGATAATTATTTTGCAGGTTTTGGTAGTGTTACTAAAGGAATGGAAGTTGTGGATAAAATATGTAATTCGATAACGAATGTTGATGAAAATGGTAATATCTTAGATGCGAAGGATATGCCAATAATTGAATATATTAAAGAAATAGAAAAGTAGGGATATAATGAATATACAAGCTGATAGTCGAGATTTAATTTCTATGAAACTTTTGCATTATTTTATTACAAAAAAGAATTATACTCCGATTATTGTACAAGGGGTCGAAAATGAAATATGGTTAGAAAACCTTGATGAAGAATATAAAGTTGTGCGTATTGTTAATAGTTATATTCATAATGATGAACAACTAGATTTTGATGTCTTCAAAACCAAAAGAATGGTAAAGAAAATCAAAAAGAAAACTTTTTCATTAACTATGAAGACCTTAAGTATATTAACGGATGTTGGTGAAAATGCTAGTCGAAATCGTACTTTTGATAATGTAGATGTTATTTTTTATGAAGATGAAAAGCAATTAGTAAATAATGAATATATTAAGAATGCTTTTCCTGATTTAAAAGATAATTTAAAGTATACGGAAGATGGATTTCAATTGTTTATTAAAATAACTAATGATATTAATAACAAGAATCGCATGGATGCTATGGAAACTGATCAAATATTAGAACCCAAAAAACCCGTTGTAACCATAATAATTTTGGGATTTCTTGCAGTAATTTATGTTTACAGTTTATTGACAAATGCTAATGAAATTGTTTACAAATTTGGTGTTAATCGTATGATGGTTCAACAAATGGAGATATATCGTTTACTTACTGGAACATTTATTCATATTGATTTTCTTCATTTTCTTTGTAATGCTTATGCCTTATTTACCGTTGGAAATATGGTCGAAGGTTATTATGGAAAGAAAAAGTTTATTGTTATATATTTAGTTAGTGCATTATCGGGTTCACTTCTTTCAATTGCGATGTTTGATGGTCTATCTATTGGTGCTAGCGGGGCTATATTTGGACTTCTTGGTAGTCTATTGTATTTTGGATATCATTATCGTGTATATTTTGGTAATGTTATATTACAAAGAATTATCCCTATTATTATTCTCAATCTTTTTATTGGATTTACTGTAAGTAATATTGATAATTTTGCACATATTGGTGGATTAATTGGTGGTTTCTTAATTAGCAAGGCTTTAGGAATCAATAGTAAAGACAAAAAATCAGATAAAATAAATGGCATTATTTTGACAATTATTTATCTTACTTTTTTAATTATGTTAAACTTTGTTGTGAGGTAATATGGATAAGTTTAATTTTGGTCGAGTTAATAGAATCGCTCTTGAAAATAATTTTGTAAAAGCTTTAAAGGATGAGAATTTTGTCAAATTAGTTAATACTTTAAATGTTGCGGATGAAATAAAATACCGTTATACATCATCTCTTCAGGAAATAGCTATGATAAATCATACCTGTGAAAAGTGCCGTGGATTATCATTTTGTCCATACGAAATTCCTGGTTTAAAAAAACAAGCAACTGTTGAAGATGATATTATTAAGTTTATTTATAAAAAATGCCCATATAAAGAGAAAAATGATGAGCAAAGCGAATATTTGAAAAATATTTCTATATATAAAATGCCTAAAGAAATTGAGAAAGCAAGTTTTAAAAATATATATAAAGATGATTCAAGTCGTCTTGAAACTATTAAATTTTTAAAGAGTTTCTACGATAATTATGCGAAAGATAATAATAATAAAGGACTTTATTTATATGGTAATTTTGGATGTGGTAAAACATATTTGGTGTCAGCTTTATTTAACGAATTGGCTAAAAAAGGTATTCACAGTACTATTGTTTATTTTCCTGAGTTTTTACGTAGTTTAAAGGCAAGTTTTGGCAATATAGAAGATAACTATGAGGAAAGATTTGATGCAGTTAAAGAAGCACCTTTATTACTTCTCGATGATATTGGGGCAGAAAAGTTATCGGATTGGGCAAGAGATGAAGTTTTAGGTGTTATTTTACAATATCGTATGGAAGAACATTTACCAACCTTTTTTACTTCAAATTTATCATTAAAGGATTTAGAAGAACACTTACAAATAAATAAAGGGGCTACAGAAAAAATTAAAGCGAGACGTATTATAGAAAGAATTAAGTTTTTAACTAAAGAGTTGGAAATGAATAGTATTAATCGTAGAGTATAAAATTGAGGTGAGAAAAACATAAAAGTTTTTCTCATTTTTTATGTTATTGTGTAAATTAAGGTTTTAAAAAATATTATAATTATTTCTAAAATTATCTGAGCTTCTAGTATAATACTTTTTTTTTTGCCCATATTATTTTTGGGTGAATATATGGAAAAAAAACTTTATAACAAAATTGTTATGAATCACAAACCAAAAGAACATCGGATAAAAAATGCGTTTATTGCCTTTACCATTGGTGGTTTAATGGGAATATTAGGACATTTTCTTTTAAATCTTTATTCTTATTATTTAAATATTTCAACGGCGGATGCTGCTGTTTTTATGATAATAACTTTAATATTTTTAGCTAGTTTATTCACTGCACTTGGTTTTTTTGATAAATTAGTTAATTTCTCAAGATGTGGTCTGATTATTCCAATAACTGGTTTTGCCCATTCAATGACTAGTGCAGCTATTGAGTTTAAAAGAGAAGGATACGTTACAGGAGTTGGGGCTAATATTTTTAAGTTGGCTGGTACAGTTATTTTATATGGAATAGTTTCGGCTTATACTTTAGGTATTATTCGTTATTTTCTATTTGGAGGGGTTTAATGACTATAAAATATAATAATGTTTATCTTCAAAATGTTGCTACAGTGGTAGGACCATATGAACATAAAGGACCTTTGTCTCGTCGATTTGATCGACATTATGATGAAATGTATATGCATGAAAACACTTTTGAGAGTGCAGAGATTCACTTAATGAAAGAAAGTATTGATATTCTTCTAGATAAACTTAATAAAAAGAAAGAGGATATTGATTTATTTATTGCTGGTGATTTACAAAATCAAATAACAGCATCATGTTTTGCGGCAAGATATATTAAATCGCCTTTTTTAGGTATATATTCAGCATGTGCAACTAATGTTGAAGGTTTAATATTGGCTTCTCAAATGATTGATGCTCAAAAAATTAGTAATGCTTTAATTTCTGTAAGTAGTCATAATATGGTATCGGAAAGACAATTTCGTAATCCGACGGAATATGGAGCGCCAAAACCATCATCTGCTACTTTTACGGCAACTGGCGGGGCATCATGCTTTTTATCAAAACAAAAAAGTGAGATAAGAATTGAGAGTTCAACTCTTGGTAGAGTTATTGATATGGAACAAACTGATCCTAATAATATGGGAGCTGTGATGTCTGGTGCCGCTATTGATACCATTTATCGTCATTTAAAAGATTTACATCGAAATCCTAGTTATTACGATTTAATATTAACTGGTGATTTAGGAAAATATGGTAAAGAAATCCTTATTGAATATATGCAAAAAGAATATAATATGGATTTATCTAAGAATTATAATGATTGTGGGACAATGTTATATGATTTGGAAAGTCAAAAAGATGTACAAGCTGGAGGTTCTGGTCCTGTTTGTAGTGCATTAGTTATGTATGGTGATATTATTCCTAAAATGAAAAACAAAGAATTGAAAAGAGTTTTATATGTTGCTACGGGAGCTTTATTTAATCCAACATTAGTTTTTCAAAAAGAAAATATTTTGTCAATTGCTCATGCCATTAGTTTGGAGGTTATATAGTGATGTATTTATATTCATTTCTATTTTGTGGTTTTGTTTGTTTAATTGGACAAGTTATTCTAGATAATACTAAATTAACTCCTGGTCATATTACATCTCTTTTTGTTATTTTAGGTTCCTTTTTAGATATTTTTAGTATTTATGATAAAATCGTTCAATTTGTTGGAGGAGGGGCATTAGTTCCTATTACTAGTTTTGGTCATTTATTAGTACATGGTGCCATGGCTAAGGCTATGGATGTGGGTTTTGTTGGTCTTGCAATGGGTATGTTCGATTTTACAGCTTCAGGTATTACTAGTGCCATTTTCTTTGCCTTTATCTTTTCTTTATTTTTTAAACCAAGGGACTAGTATTTTATAATCTATCCACAATCATGTGGATATTTTTTTCTTTATATGGTAAAATATCTTTGAATTATGGGAGATTTTTATGTTTATTGATGAGGTAATATTAAAAGTAATAGCTGGTGCTGGTGGTGATGGATGCCTTGCTTTTCGAAGGGAAAAGTATGTTCAAATGGGGGGACCATATGGTGGTAACGGTGGAAATGGTGCAAATATTAAGTTTGTAGTTGATCAGGGCTTACATACTTTGATTGATTTACATTATATGAAATTGATTAAGGGTGAAAAGGGTGAAAACGGAAGTGGTAAAAATCAAAATGGTAAAAATGCTACGGATGTTATTATTAAAGTACCTCAAGGAACAGTTGTTACTGATATTGATACAGGTCTTATAATTGCTGATTTGAACAATCCTGATTCATCGATTACGGTAGCTACCGGAGGCCGTGGAGGACGAGGTAATACGGCTTTTAAAACCCAAAGTAATCCATGTCCTAATTTTGCTGAAAATGGTGAACCAGGAGAAGAACGTCTTTTAAAAATTGAATTAAAACTTTTAGCTGATGTATCACTTGTAGGACTTCCTTCTGTTGGAAAAAGCACTTTTTTATCAAAAGTTAGTAGGGCAAAACCTAAAATTGCTGATTATCATTTTACTACTTTAAGTCCTAATTTAGGAGTAGTAAAAACCAAGGATAACCGTAGTTTTGTTATGGCTGATCTTCCAGGTCTAATTGAAGGAGCTTCGATGGGAATTGGATTAGGAGATAAGTTTTTAAAACATATTGAAAGAACAAAAGTTATTGCTCATATTATTGATATGTCGGGAATTGAAGGTCGTAATCCTTATGATGATTTTGTGATGATTAATAGTGAATTAGAAAAATATAATCCTAAACTTTTAAAGAAACCAATGATTGTTATAGCTAATAAAATGGATATGCCAAATAGTGAAAGTAATTTAGCTGATTTTAAGAAAAAAGTTGATTGTGAAGTATATCCTGTTAGTGCAATTACCATGTCTGGAATTGATGATGTGTTAATGCATCTTGCTGATCTTGTTTCTCGTACTAATAGTGAACCACTTTATGAAGAAAATGAGTTTTTATCACATGTACTGTATAAATTCTCTAAAACTAAGCCATTCACTATTGAAAAGAAAGATGATTATTATATTATTCATGGTGAAGAAATTGAAAAATTGTTTAAAATGACGAACTTTTCATCTGATGAGGCTGTTTTACGTTTTGCTAAAAAGTTACGTAAATTAGGAATTGACGATGAATTAGAGAAAATGGGAGCTAAAGAAGGCGATTTGGTAAAAATATTAGATTTTGATTTTGAATACCGTAAATAAAAATGTAATCCTATAATGTAAGTTTTATTTACTAAAATAATTGTTTATGATATAGTTAAATAGTATTAATAAAGAGGTAATTATGATAGAAATTAAAAACTTTTCCAAGTCATATGGTAATAAATTAGCTGTTAAAGATTTGAACTTAGTTGTTGAAAATGGTGATATTTGTGCATTTGTTGGGCCAAATGGAGCTGGAAAAACAACAACTTTAAAGGCTATTGCTGGTATATTGGAGTTTGATTCTGGTGATATTTTAATTGATGGTGTATCAATTATTTCTGAACCAATATCTTGTAAAAAGAAAATGGCTTATTTACCAGATAATCCAGATCTTTACGAGTTTTTAAAGGGTATTGACTATTTAAATTTTATTTGTGATATGTATGATGTTTCAGATGGGCGAGAAGCATTAATAAAAAAGTATAGTGATTTATTTGAACTAACAGGCTTTTTGGGTAATACAATTAATACTTATTCACATGGAATGAAACAAAAACTTGCCATTATTAGTGCTTTAATTCATGAACCTAAAATATTATTATTGGATGAACCATTTGTCGGATTAGATCCACTTAGTAGTCATAGTTTAAAAGAAATTATGAAAGAATTAACTAAGGAAGGTGTTTCTATCTTTTTTTCCACTCATGTTTTGGAAGTAGCTGAAAAATTATGTAATAAAGTTGCCGTTATTAAAAATGGTGAATTAATTGTTTTTGACAGTATGAAAAAGGTTATAAAAAACAAATCATTAGAAGATATTTTTATGGAGAAAGTTCATGAATAAATTACTATTGCTTACCAAAGTTGATTTATTACGCACACTTAATTTAAAAACAATTAATAATTCTAAATATAAAAGTGAACGTCGTAAAAAAACGGTTAAAACTCTTAGTATCATAATTATTATTAGTTATTTGTTATGGTATATATATTATTTAACAACTACATTAATGCCTTTTTTTATTACTGTAGGTAAACCCCTTTATTTAATTGCTTTTCTTTTTACTATATGTACTTTATATATCTTTTTTGCCAATATATTCAAAATAAAGAGCGTACTATTTGATTTTAAGGATTATGATTTGTTAATGTCATTACCAGTTAATAGAAATATTGTTATTGCTAGTAAGCTGTTATCATTATATTTTACTAATCTATTATATACATTACTAATTATGATACCGGGATTTATTGGTTATATTAAGTTTGCGACATTTCCCCATCCGGGATTATTCTTTTGCTTATTATTAACAGTTCCTTTAATTCCAATTTTAGCATCGAGTATTATTGGTATTATAATTACTTGGCTTACTAGTTTTTTTAAGAATAAGAATGTGGGTAGCTATATTGTTAATTTATCATTGATTTTACTTGTTTTTACATTAACTTTTCACACCAATAAATTAAATGAATTAACAATTGTTAATCATAGTATTAGCATGGTTGATAGTTTTAGTAAGTTTTATCCTTTTACAACGTTATTTGTTGATTTATTAGAGAATTTTAGCATAATGAGTTTAGGCATTTATTTCCTTGTTCCTATATGCTTAACCAGTATTTTTATTCTTTTACTTGATAAATGCTATATATCTCTTCGTCATAGATTATTAAAAAATATTGTTAAAAATGACTATGAAATCCAAAATTTTAAGAAATCTAGTTTATTAAAAAGTCTTTATGTTAAAGAATTAAAAAAATATTTTTCCAATTCATTATATGTAATTAACACATCATTTGGATGTCTTCTTCTTCTTTTTTTGATTCTTTCACTCATATTATTTGATGACTATATGCTAAGTCATTTCCAAGAAATGTTTAATAATCGTTTAATTATTAGAGATAATGTTTTTATGATATTTTCTCTTTTGTGTGCTATATCATCAACAACCAATTCAGCTATTTCTTTAGAAGGTAAATCACTTTGGATTATAAAGATGTTACCTGTTAGTATTGATAAAATATTTTTAAGTAAAATAATGGTTAATTTAACAATCCTTCTTCCAACTATTATTATCGGTGGAACATTTTTTGGAATATATCTTCATTTGTCTATTATGGACTTTATATTAATTTATTTAATGCCACTTGTGTACGCTATTTTTGCCTCTTTGAATGGTTTATTACTGAATATTATTTTTCCTAAGTTTGATTTTGATAGTGAAATAAAAGTTATTAAACAAAGTTTGGCTGTATTTTTAACTATTCTACTAGGTATTATTGTTGTTATTGTACCATTTAGCATATTAGAAATTAATACCAATTCACTTATTTTAATAACTTGTATAATAGCTTTAATTGATATAATATTCATAGTAATATTGCATACTTATGGTAATGAAAAGTTTAAAAAATTATAATTAGAGGAGGATATATGAAAACAGTAATCTTAATTCCAGCTTTAAACCCTGAAGATAAGTTAGTAAAGTTGGTTAAAGAATTAAAAAAAAGTTTTAGTAAAATAATTATTGTTAATGATGGTAGTCAAAGCGATAAAATTTTTAAAAAATTACAAGAAAATAAAGAATGTATCATTTTAACACATGATGAAAACAAAGGTAAAGGTGAAGCTTTAAAAACAGCTTTTAAATACTATCTAAAAAATCTTTCCCAAGATTTTTTAGGGATAATAACGTTGGATGCTGATGGTCAACATTTACCAATTGATGCCATAAAAATAAGTGAATTAGTTGAAAAAGAGGATAAGTTTGTCTTAGGAACTAGGCTTTTTAATACTAAAGAAACACCATTTCGTAATAAGTTAGGGAATCGAATTACATCAAGGGTTTTTAAGATGATTTATAAAGTTTATCTTAAGGATACTCAAACTGGATTGCGTGGTATTCCTAATCGCTTGATTGAAAAACTTCTTAATGTTTCAGGAAGTCGCTTTGAATATGAGTTAAATGTATTAATAGAATTAGTTAAATTAAAAGAAGAAATCATTGAGTATGATATTCAAACAGTATATGCTAAGGACAATAATAAAAAGAGTCATTTTAATGTATTTAAGGATTCATATCAAGTATATAAAGTTATGTTTAAAGGAAAATCATCGTAAATATTTTTCAAAAATATTAATAAAAAAACCTAGGGACTATATTAAACCCTGGGTTTTTAGTTTTTTTCCACAATAATGGTGGATAATCCAATATAGTTATTTGGGGTTAAACTTAATAGTCTTTGTCTATCATCATCAGAAATAGGGAGACTATTAATAAATATATGAAGTTGTTTTTTTGATAAGGTTTTACCACGCGATAATTGTTTTAATAATTCATAGGCATTAGGAACTTTATTTTTTCGTAAAACAGTTTGAATTGCTTCTGTTAAAATTTCATAGTGTTGTTCAAGTTCTTTTTGTAAATATTCTTTATTGACAATAATTTTATTTAGTCCACTTATTGTTTCTTTAATACTAATTAGGGAATGCGAAAAAATAACTCCAAGATTTCGTAATTTAGATGAATCACTTAAATCTCTTTGCATACGTGAAATAGATAAATTGGTTACTAAGGCATCAATTAATCCATTACTTATTTCAATATTGGCCATGGAGTTTTCATGATTTATGGGATTTACTTTATGAGGCATTACACTAGAACCAACTTCATGAACTTTTTTTCTTTCTTTGAAATATCCGTATGAAAGATAAAGCCACATATCACTATTTAAGTCTTTAATAATATTATTAATTACTTTAATGTAACTAAGTAAAATGCATAGAATATCATGTGATTCTATTTGCGTAGTTACAGGGTTATATTCTAATCCTAGACTATTAACAAATTCTTTAGTAATATTTATCCAATCAATATTAGGATAAGCTATTACATGGGCATTATAATTTCCTACGGTACCACTAAACTTACTTCGTAGTTTTAATTCTTTTATTAATTTAACAATGGATTTAAGGCGATATGAAAACACTTTCATTTCTTTACCTATAGTTGTACTTGTGGCTTTTTGACCATGGGTATGTGAAAGCATTGCACATGATTTATATTTAATTGCTAAATTATCTAATTGATTTATTAAATCATTTAAGTTATTTAGATATATTTTAATTCCATCAGTTACCATTAAATTATAACTAGTATTATTAACATCTTCACTTGTTAAAGTTATATGAATAAAAGGGATTAATCTAGTTAACTTTATTTCTGTTAATTTATTTTGTAAAAAATATTCAATAGCTTTAACATCATGTTTAGTATTTTTTTCAATTTCTTTTACATTAACGGCGTCATCAATAGAAAAATTAGATATGACATTTAGGAGATCTTCTTGATTTTTTTCTTTAATATTCTCATTAATTATTTTTTTTTGCATTAGGTATAATAGCCATTTGATTTCTACTGTTACTCGGTATTTGATTAGGGCATATTCACTAAAATAATCAGCTAATTCTTTCGTTTTTTCGTGATATCTTCCATCAATTGGTGAAATATTTAATAATTCCATGATTACCTCACTATTAATTCTTCTCTTTTAGCACCTGTTCCAATAAAATTAATTGGGGTGTTGGTTAACTCTTCAATTCTTTTAATAAAATTTTGAGCTTTAAGTGGTAATTCATCAAAGGTTTTACATTTACTAATATCACCAAAATTACCAGGAAATTCTTCATAAATAGGTTTACTATTATTTAAAAAATCTAAATTAGTATTAAAAAATTCCGTTTTTGTTCCTTGATATTCATAATATGTACATATTTTAATTTTATCTAGTTTACCAATAGTATCCAAATGATTCATAGCAAGACAAGTTATGCCATTAATACGGATAGCGTAATTTAAAGCTACGATATCTAGCCACCCACATCTTCTTGGTCTTTTAGTAGTAGTTCCATATTCATGACCTAATTCTCGTATTTGTTCACCAATATTATCCTTTAATTCGGTAACATATGGTCCTTCACCTACGCGTGATGAATATGATTTAATGACACCAATTACTTCATTAATGTAACGGGCACCAATTCCCGTACCAGTTGATACACCACCAATAGTGGGATTTGAGCTTGTAACATATGGATAGCTTCCAAAATCAATATCTAAAAGTGTTGCCTGAGCTCCTTCACAAAGAATTTCTTCATTATTATTAATGGCTTTATGTAACATTGTTGTAGTATCGGTAACAAATGGTTTTAATTCTTTTGCATATTCCCTATATTCTTGATATATTTCATTAAAATCGAGTTCTGCATGATGATAAGCTTTTAAAATAATATTTTTATTTTTTATATTTTCTTCTAATAGCTCTTTAAAGTGTGGTGAAATAAAATCTTCCATTCGAATACCAGAACGTTCAAACTTATCACAGTAGGCTGGGCCTATTCCACGTTTAGTTGTCCCAATTTTCTTTTTTCTTATATCTTCTTGCATTATATCAAGAGCAATATGATATGGCAAAATGACATGAGCTTTTTCACTAATATATAAGTTATTTACTTCATAACCGTTATTCTTTAAATTTTTTATTTCTTCTAGTAAAACTTTTGGATCAATAACAACACCATTCCCTAATATGGCTTTAATATTTTTATTTAGAATACCGCTTGGTAAAAGATGAAAAGCAAATTTTTTATTATCAACCTCAATTGTATGACCAGCATTATTACCTCCAGAAAATCTAACAGCATATTTAGCATTTCGAGATAAATAATCAATAATTTTTCCTTTTCCTTCATCGCCATAAAAGGCTCCTAAAACAACATTAACACATTTCATTTAAATGTACCTCCGATTTTATTATATAAGAAAAATGTCAATAATTATAGAATATTAATTCAGTATTTGATATAATAATATTGTGTTTTGTAAACTAAAAATGAAGGTGAGGTATTTATGGAATTAAAGGGTAGTAAAACAGAACAAAATTTAATGAAAGCATTTGAAGGGGAATCTCTTGCAAGAAATAAGTATACTTATTATGCAAGTCGTGCTAAAAAAGATGGTTATGAACAAATAGCGGCTATTTTTGAAGAGACCGCAAATCAAGAAAAAGAACATGCTAAAATGTGGTTTAAAGAATTATGTGGTGGTGAAATTCCAAATACATCTGTTAATCTACAGAATGCTGCTGAAGGTGAAAATTATGAATGGACTAATATGTATGAAGACTTTGCAAAAGTGGCAGAAGAAGAAGGATTTACAATATTAGCTAATAAGTTTCGTGCTGTAGCTAAAATTGAAAAAATGCATGAGGAAAGATATCGTAAACTTTTAAGTAATGTTAATGATGGTTTAGTTTTTTCTCGTGATGGTGACATGATTTGGCAATGTCGTAATTGTGGGCACATTGTTGTTGGTAAAAAAGCACCTTTAGTTTGTCCAGTATGTAATCATCCACAAAGTTATTTTGAAATTAAAAAGGAAAACTATTAATACAACTTCGGTTGTATTTTTTTTATAAAAAAAAAGAGATGTAATCTCTTATGGTATTATAGTAAATTTAGATACATCTTGTATAAAAGTCGATAATCCTTGATTGTTTTGAATTTTTTCTTCTATTTCTCTTTTTTCATCTTCCGTTAAATCTTCAATATTTTTACTGTTTGAAATATCTGGCTTGGTAATATTATTTATTTTTTCATAGTTAAAGTTAAAGTTAATTTTTAATGTCATACCAGTAATATTAGCGTTTAAAGTTGCGTTAATGGCAGAATTATTCTTTTTCATCTGACATGATAGGCTAGCTCCTAACATATTAATAGATATAATAATTTCATCATCGGCAATTTTATCAATATTAATTGATGATGTAACGCCATCTTCAACTACTTCTAATCTTACACTTACAAGTTTACTATTTAGCATATTTTTATTTGTATAGAAATTAATTTTGTATGTGCCATTTAATTGTTCAGCATCAATTTCACTATACATTTTTTCTAATTCTTCTTTAAAGTCAAAATTGGTCTTTTTTTTGAAAAGAGTAGTAAATTCATTTTGTTCAGCTAAATTATTTAGTATATTTTTAATTAATGTTTTTAATTCAGCACCATTTAATATAACATAGTTATTATAAACATTTTGGTCTTTATTATTAATTTTAATAGTTGTACTTTCACGTTTAAAATCTAATTTGCCTAGGGCATCTTTGATTGCTTTAAATGAAGTATTAAATAGTACTTCAATATCTTTTTTTTCAATAGTAACTTGTGGTATTTCAATTATTTCATCAGAGGTATTATCAGTCGGTAATTTTAAATATTTATCATATATTCCCTCTAGTAATAAGTAGATATTATCTTTTTCATAGTATGATTTAATATCCAGTAATTGATTATTTTTATATTTTGTATTAAGGGTTACATTTCCTATATGATTTTCCTCATCAATTTCACCATTAAATTGTAAATCGATATTGTTGATAATATTAGTTATTTCACTTAATTCTCCAGGCATAGTAACATTGAACTTAACAAGACCATTAATTTGATATTTATTATTTTTGTCTGTTTCATTAATAGCTTTTAGTGCTTCTTTTTCAGCATCTTGAATTAAATCAGTAACTATTTTATTAGGATTATTAAACTTATCCTTATAAATAAAATATCCTAAAGCCATAATACCTACAAGTAAAAAAACGGCTAATATAATTTTTAATGCTTTGTGTTTTGTTTTTGGTATAAATAATTCTTCATCTTTAATATTTTTTTCCATCTCTATCTCCTTATATACATAATATCATATCAAATGAGTTCAAAATATTCAATAATTTATCTTAAATAATCGACTTTTTTTTTATTATTTGTTAAAATGTAACTATAAGGAGTTTATATGAAATTAGTATTAGTAAGACATGGTGAAAGTGTATGGAATAAAGAAAATAGATTTACTGGCTGGACAGATGTTGAATTATCAGAAAAAGGTGTACAAGAAGCTATTGAAGCCGGTAAATTATTAAAGAAAAAGGGTTATAGCTTTGATGTTGCTTATACATCCGTATTAAAAAGAGCTAATGATACATTAACTTATATTTTAGATGAACTTAATGAGAAAAATATTCCTATTAAGTATAGTTGGCGTTTAAATGAGAGACACTATGGTGCCCTACAAGGCCTTAATAAAGATGAAACCAAAAAACAATATGGTGAAGAACAGGTACGCTTATGGCGACGTAGTTCAACAGTTCGTCCTCCAGAATTAAGTATTGATGATGCAAGATATCCTGGCAATGATTCAAAATATTCTAATTTAAAAAGTGATGAATTACCAAAAACGGAAAATTTAATTGATACTATTAAACGTGTTATTGTTTACTGGAATAGTGATATCAAAAAAGATTTATTAAATCATAAGAAAGTAATTATTGTCGCACATGGAAATTCTCTACGAGGGTTAATTAAATATTTAGATAATCTATCGGATGATGAAGTAATGAATCTTGAAATTGCTACTGGTAAACCAATTTGTTATGAATTGGATGATAATTTGATTCCAATAAAACATTTTTATGTGGAGTAATTATGGATATCGAGAAATTAGTAAATCAAGTTATTAAAGCCTTTAATAATCGACAAAGTTGTATTAACAAACTTAAGGTTGCTACAGGCCAAAAAAATGCCTTGTTACGTCAAAAACTTAAGGTACTTGATGAAAAATATTGGTTATTACAAGAAAAATTAACTTATTATCAGAGTAATTTAATTAATAGTGATGATGAAATTGAAATAAAAAGATTTGGTGATGAAATAAGAAATAAATATGGAATTTATTTAAAAAATGAAGGAATTAAAATAGGTCATATTGATTATGAAGGGTATCATGCTTCAATCATTTTTGGGGATATCGGATATGTTATTGATTATCGCTTTAATGGGCATCACTATGCTTATAAAGCTTTATGTTTATTATCTAGTTATTTATATGATCAAGGAATTAATGATTTTTATATTTCAGCATTTAATGATAATATTCCATCTATTAAAACAATAATGAGGTATGGGGGAAATATTATAAGAAAAGAGGGAAGAATAGTAACTTTTCAATGTGAAACTAGAAAAAAAGAGAAAATAAAATCATCTTAATAAGTAGCATTTTTACTATAAATAGTTTATAATACTATATTTGCTTGTGGGGGTTATATGCATGATGATTTAAAATTAATTAAAGAAAAGTATGGTGAAAGTATGATGCATTTATGTCGTAGACTTTTTCCAACTATTCTTGAAGAAAATGGTTTGTTATTTAGACTATTATCTAATCATTTTGCCTATTCTAAATGTCTATGTTCTGATATTATAAAAAGTGACAAAATAGAGAAGTTTAAAGAATATATTAATAGTTTCATTGATGGTAATACATGTATGGTTGTGACTAATAAATCAACAAAGGAATTATTAGCTGAAGCAGGATATGATTTATATGAATGTAAAAGTGAAGAAGATATTCAAAAATTTAGAAAGTATTATAAAAGTGATGAAGAACTATGCACATTTAACGGTGGAAGAGTAAAATCTCATTATGTTTTTTTTGCTGTTAAAAAAAATGTAGATATGTTCAAAAGAGAAGATTTTCTTTTTCCTAAAAGAGAAGATTCTTATGGAACTAGTGTTATTAGTATACAATTTTCGAAAGGAAATATTAATGACTTATCAATAAAGAATAGATATAATCATAAAGTTAGTAATCCAGATGCGACATTCTCAAATAATTTAGATAATATTATTCCAGGATTAACGATGGCTTTTACTCGTGATTATGGATTTAATATTAAATGTCATAATGATATTTTGATGCTACCAGAATATATTTATTATAAAGATAAATACTATAAATATAATTATGAAAGAGAAAATGTCTTTTATTGTCCTAATAATATTGTTATTGATACTAATTATGGAGAAGTTACACATTATAAGAAAGAAAGATATTTAGTTTTTGATAGTTTTATTTTGGATTTACAAAATAAAAAGTTTTTACCAAGTATATTTTCAGATGAAAAAAACTTTATTCAAACTTTTCCAGATATTTATAGAATCGATATTTTAAGTAATAAAGAAACTAAAGGTAAATATATTAAAATAAATGATAGTATATTGATTGAACTTGATTATAATAATAGAATGATTTTTTACTATAATTCAGCTATTACATCTATTGATGATATTTTCTTATATCATAATAAATATTTACAAGAGATTTGTCTTCCTAATGTACGAGAAATTGGTAATTCATTTATGTTTAATAATAACGTTTTAGAAAAGATTTTTTGTAACAATGTTGAAGTAATTAAAGATAATTTTCTAAGGAATAATAATAGTGTTCAAATGATTTATATGCCTAAAATAAAAAAAATAGGCAAATATTTTCTTCCATTTGATAAAAAAATTAATGGTATTTTAAATATTCCATCTTTAGAAGAAGTAGGAGATGCCTTTTTATCTTCTGCTGATGTTAAAAAAGTATATATGAAAAGCCTTAAAATAGCGGGGAGAGCTTTTCTTCAAGATAGTTCTCTTGAAGAACTATTTTTGCCAATAATAGAAAAATTGGGATTTAATTCTTTACGTAGTTCTTCATATATCAATGATATTGTGAAATCTAAATTACGTAATAGTAATTCATATATTACTGACTATAAAAATGAGGAATTGCAATTTTTATTGGATGATGGAAAAAAATTAACTAAAAGAAAATAAACGTTAAAAAGGGATAGTTTTAACGTTTATTTAATTGTTAGTTTTCTTTTTCAATAATTTTTTCTAATTCAGACCCAATTCTTTCGATTATTCCAACTACTAAGGCATTACCCATCATGAAGTTTCTTTTTTTATCAGTCATTCCTGTATTAGTCCAGTTATCTGGGAATCCATTAATTCTTTCACACTCAATTGGTGTTAATAATCTTATTTTTTTAGTCATATAGTCTTCAACTATATGTGTTGTTCTACTTATGCCTCCTTCACTAGTTAACATTGTTCTAGCTGGTGCTTCTAAATTATCAGGACATGGCATAGCACCTTCTGTATAAAAGTATTCTTCACCATTTGGTTTAACTCTTGGGATTTTTTTATTGCCTTTAAGGTATTTAAATTTATTATAAACTTCATCACTCAAAAAGAATTTCTGTTCGACTTCTTCATGCTGGATAATTCTCTTTAATGGATAAATTTTATTACAATTAGCAATTACTTTAGCAGTATAAACTTTTCCATTTATCATGCATCCTGCATTATAAAAATGGGCTTTGAATCTATCGCTAACTTCCAGCAAATCTTTAAATGAATCTTTGGATAAATTAGTTGTATTAACTTCTAATTCTTCATCTTTAATGGGAAATTGTTTAACAAATATTCCATCTTTAAAAATAATATTTTTAGAGTCACTTTTGGATAGTGATTTATAATATTTTGTTGTTTTATGATATGCAAAAATAAAAACTCTTCTTCTTTTTTGAGGTAAACCATATTCTCCAGCATTTATAACTCGCCATTGTACTGCATAACCATTTTCCATAAAACTTCTTAAAATAATACCAAAGTCTCTACCTCTTTGTGTGGCAGGGGATAATAATAATCTATCGACGTTTTCTAATAGTACAAAAGGTGGTTTCTTAGCTTTTAATATATCATTGATTGCCCACCATAAAACGCCTTTTTTACCTTTGATACCTTTACTATTAGAAAGCGTTTGCGCAACAGAATAGTCTTGACATGGAAATCCACCAACTAAAAGTGTGTGATTAGGAATCTTTTTTTTATCAACTTGAAAAATATCTACATTACTAGCGTTATTATCACCAAATCTTTTGATATAACAGTCAAAAGCTTCTTGAGTTTTAGTTGATGGCTCCCATTGATTAGCCCATACAAAGTCCCAATTACCATTTTCTTTTACCTGATTATTAATAAGTTCTACTTTATTTAAACCACATCTAAATCCACCAACACCAGCGAACAATTCAACAACAGTTTTCTCCATGACTTTACCTCCTTAGATTGCATAATTCAAATAAATATGATATTCTTTAGTTAGAAAAATAATCATTGACAAAGTATATTATATAATATTAGATTAAAAAGATCAACCTTATAGCGATATTTTAGACAGTTTTTATTAAAAGTTTTATATTTTGTGTATTGATTAAAATAATAGGTGATTTAATTTATTTAAGAGGTGATGTATATGGAAAGTTTAAAATGGTTAACACCTAAATATTGTAGGGATAAGAGAAATTATCGAATTGCGCAGGCTAAGAAATTTAATAAGGGTAAAGATTTTAATCATCAAGTTATAATTAATTTATCTTTGGAGAAAGATATAGAATATGGATTTTGTAATCCAGGTAAAGATGATGGCAATCCTATTCGAAATAGTGAACAAAAAAGAAGAGACATGACTCCTTTTGTTAATGCCAAGAATAATCCTATAACGACAGGTGATTTTAAAGATATTTGGCAAGTAATACTAACATTACAACAAATTTTAGATAAGAGGACTATGCTTAAACTATATAGATTAATATATAGACTTGCATTTATGATTGATTTTGAATATGATGAGAAAACTAAAAACTATATACCTAATAAAGACTTTATTAGCGAAATAGATAGTATTCAGAAAGAAATAAATAAAGCTGGTTCGAATATTAACATTAAATCATTAATTGTTTTCCTTGATTTACTAGGATGGAATGAAGATTATAAATATCATTTGCATGATGATGTTGCAAATAGTCCATGGACAGGAAGACTTAATTGTATAATGTGTATGATATCTGTACCAATTGAATTAAATAAATTAAATATCAAGAAAGGTGAGCAAATTAATTATAATAGCCTACTTGAAATGTGTTATGCTTTTTGTATGTCTAGAGGAATCTTTGTTTTAAGTAAAAGTGATTTAATTCATGATTTAGAGTTAGATGAATAAAAGTTTTCTATATTTGTGTTCATATTTAAAATTTGATGTTAGTGTAGTTGAATTGCCATGACTTTTGTGATATACTTGTTCATACGGGGCTGATGTGGTTTCGACAGGATTATGTGGACTTAGATTGCAAGTCGTAGAAATACGTTAAATTTTAAATATCTGGAAACAGAAATGCTTTAGCTTTTGCCTAATTTAGAGTGCAAAGCGTTCTGGTAATTTCTTTGTTTACGAGAAGTTACTGGGATTAATTATTAGTAAACTATATTATTTTATTGTTTAGGTAAAATAACGAATAATTACTAAACTAGCTATATCTATGTTTGTTAATTAGCTTATTATATAGTGATATTGATTAATTAACTAAGCTTGTAGTAGTCTATTTATCAGTAATTTTGGACAGGAGTTCAATTCTCCTCAGCTCCACCATTGACGAATCTGTTCGAACTATTCGAACTTTTAGATAGATATCAATCAGAAATGATTGATTTTTTCGTTTTTATGGAAAAATCAAGGAAAGAATTGGTGTCTATGATAAAGATAATTAAAGAAGAAATAAATATAGAAGAATCTTTGTTATCAAGATTAAATATTTTATTTTAATTTTATTGATGATAATAAAACAATAGTAAGAGTTTTCCCTTTGGAAGATTATCGAAAATTAGATTCTGATGATAAAATGGAAACTTATAATTTAGGAGTATTATATATAAGAGAAGATGAAGGGACATTGCTAGAAAACGTAGGTAATGTATTTAAAAACATATCAGCTGAATGTGATAGTAATGTTTACAAATTAAAGGAACCGGTGCAAGTAGAAATAAAGCCAGTTCCTTACTATGAAGAAACAAATGAAGATGTTTCTTCAAAATAAAATGTGTGGCACGTTTTGTTAAACTATGTTTAATGAAAGTGGTGATAACATTTTATGTATCTTATGAAAGAATAATTCTTTATTACTTGAATAAGATAGATGGATTCTAAGGTGTTAAACCTTAGCTCCCATATCTTGTTAGCATGACAAGATATATAGGGAGTTATACATCTTGACAAAGTGTATAAAATCATTTTTCAAGAATTATTAGGAGGTGTAAGAATGAGTGTAAGTTTATCATATTCATTTCATATTGGAAATGATAAAAACAAAACAAAAAGAGCAAAACAAAAGAATACTCCGACTAATTATAATAACAATGCAATACAAAATGCTATGCAATTATCAAAGGTTAATCACCATAATTTAAGACAGTATGATAATAACCCAGAGAAAATAAAAACTTTATATGGTTCTAATGATATTGTTAAAGATGTTAAAGAGTTATATAAGCAAGAGTTTGAAAATGCAAGACTTGAATATAATAATAGACAAGTGCGAGATGATAGAAAAATTGATAATTACTTTAATAAAATAAGTAATGATACTAAACATGATCTCGCTGTGGAAATCATTATTGAATTAGGTGATATTGCTTATTGGTCTAATAAAAAAGAAGAAGATATGTATAAAATGACTAATGTGTATCAAGAACAGGTTGATTATTTAAATAAATTAATTCCTGATTTTAAAATAGCTAATGCTACTATTCATTTTTATGAATCTTTTCCACATCTTCATATAGTAGGAATAGCAGTTAAAGATAATTGTAAAACAGGTATGAGTAAACAAGTTGGTAAATGTAGTGTATTTGCCAAAGATAATCTATCTAAAATACAAGATAAAATGCGAGAAAAATGTATTGAATCATTTAATAAAGAATATAATTTAAATGCATTTTTAAAAGATAAACAAAGAGGAAGAAATATTGATTATCGTGTTAATCAAATGGCTGATTATGAAGATTTAAAAAGAAATTATGACAAACAAAGACAAAAGATAAATGATATTTATAAATCGACCGAATTACTAAATGATAAATCAACTGAAGTAAAAGAAATTATTAATCATTTAAAAAGTCAACCATTATCAAAAAATAATTTATTATTATCACTAGAAAATAAAAACAAAATAATTGCTTTTATCGATGATGTTAATAAATCAAATGATAAATTTAAAACTATTACTAATTATTCTTTGTCAGTTGATAAAATAAAAAAAGATTTTAAAGATAATCATAATACTATTAATGACTTAAATAAAAAAATTCAAGAACAGTCAGATGAAATACAAAAACTTAAATATGACTTAAATATTAAAGAAGATATTATTGATAGAAAAGATAATGAAATATCATTTTTGAAATCTAAAATTAGTGATTTAAAATACACAATCAATTATTGGAAAAATAAATTTAATAAAATAATAGGTTTTATTCGTGATAAAATATATGGAAGATTTGAAAATAATGATAGTGAATTATATAAAAATATGGCTGATAATTTATATGTAAACAATATTTTTGATGAAAAAGAATATCATAGTTTAATTAATAGAAAATCTAAAAATAGAGATGATTTTGATTTATAAAAAGTGGGATATCGATCATATCTCACTTTTCAAAGTTCTTTTCTATCTATATTTTTTGAGCTTAATTCAGTGTTATTTATTCTATTCCTAAAAATAATATCATAGTCACATATATCCGCAATTTTTTCTATATCTTCAAAAGCAACTTTTTGTGTTCTTCCTCTTTCCCAATCAGAATAAGTATTACTTTGAATACCTATTTGTTTAGCAATATCTTCTTGTCTTATATTCTTTTGTAATCTAATTGTTTTTAAAATCTTGTTGATTTGCATGTTTACACCTCTAGTGTCATTATCGCAAAACTCGATATCACATGATTGACATCTCGTAAATTGCAAATTATAATTAAATATATAAAATATGTGGAGATAAAAAAATATGGAAGAGAAAAAAAGTTTTATAAAGACAAAAAAGCAAATGTATATGGTAATTGGTATATTTGCACTAGTATTATTTTTAGGTGGGATAACTTATGCTTTTTTTAACTATACCAGAACTGGTAGTGCGAATACTATTAGAGTGGGGAAAATAGCATTTACTTCAGATCAGAACACACCAATTAATTTAACTAATATGTTTCCAATAGAGCCAACAGCAGCTAATTTAGCTGACAATACTAAAGTTGGAATAGTAACAATTGATATTAGTGGGGATACAACTTATAATCAGGGAATAGAATATTTGGTAACTGCTACAAATGTTCAAAATACTGTAGGAACAGGTGTAAATACTAAAGTAGTACCAATAAGTATTTCGGTAGAATATGCAGCAAGCGAAAGTAAGGATATTGGTACTAGTAGTGCAAGTTATTTTGGAGTAAGAGGGGGAAATAATTCATATTACAAAGTGTTATCTAATGATACTATTAATGATGGCGATAGACTATTAGTAGGATATATTAAGCCAGATAATACTGGAATTGATGGAAAAATAACTATTAAAGCGTATTTAGATTCAAGTAAAATTGCAATATCGGATACCTATAATGGAACAGAAAGTGATAACATGGGAACAACTACAAATTGGGTAAATGGTAGAACAGTTTTAACGACAACAGAATGGAATGCATTGCAAGAAAATGGAGTGAGCTTTCAAGTAAAGGTCGAAGCTAATGAAGGAATATGGGTAAAAGATCAAATAATATATAATGCCAATGGTGGGACAATATCACCATCATATAAAGAAATAAATAATGATGCAAATACTTATGGACTTCTTGATACACCTCAAAGACAAGGATATACATTTGATGGATGGTATTCTTCTGCTATAGGTGGAACACTAGTGGAATCAAGTACAGCATATATAAGTGGAACTAGTCCGACAATGCTTTATGCACATTGGTCATTGGCACCAATTTGTATAAGGGCTACATCATTACATACTGAAGTATGTACACAAACAAGTGGTTATTGTGCAATGGATGGATATGCTGAAAATGAAAATATAACTTATGGCAATTTAGGAACAAGTGGAAATATGCCAATAACAGGAGATGCATTTGACTGTGATGTCAATGGTGATGGAAACTATACTGAGAGATTTTATTATGTGAGTGATTACTATGATACCAGCACAAATACATTTGACAATACTTACGCGACATTAATCTATTATAGTAATACAGTAAATGGTATTGCTAATGAAGGTGGCACAGCATATTATGCTACTGCGCGGGAAAACTGGCACGGACCAGTGACAGCAAAAACAAATTTGCCAACAACGAGTCAATGGACTAATATAACTTTAAAAGAAACGGATAGATTTGTTTTATCGTGTGATAATGGAAATTGTACTAATACACCAGTATTAACAACTGGAGGTGGAAATAATACAATTGAAAATCCATTTAGTTATTCAGGATATGCTGCTAGATTACTTACAATTAAGGAGCTAGACAGTGCAGATTGTACGAATACTTTAGCATATGATAACGGATTAAGAACATGTAATTTCTTAATGGAAGGAACTAATTATGCTGATTCAAGTAAATTAACAACAGGTACATGGCTTGATACTCCTCGTACAGGTAGTTCTATTGGTGTGTGGAGTGTATATGCACCAAGAAGTGCTGTAAACTATACTACTACTGACGATACAACACGTGGAACTAGACCAGCTATTGACATTCCCTATAGTCGATTAGGATATTAGATTAATTTTTATTAATTATTATCTTCATATATAAACTATTAGAAAATTTCTAGTAGTTTTTAATTGCTATTTTCTTTTTACTATGCTATATTATATTTGTGATTGATATGAATCAATTGTCTAATGCGAGTGAGTTGTAGACCACTCCCTCGTTCGCACCATATTAGTGTAAAACTCGGACAAATTTCTCGAGTGCAATAAATGAACTAACTAGAAATAGTTGGTTTTTTTGTGTTTCAGAAAGAAAGTGATGGGTATGTTTAAATTAGAAATTAAAAAACTTGAAATAAATGTAGTTATCTACATTTATTTTTTTTAGTTGAAAAAATGATGATTAAATGTTAAAATTACTTTGTAATAATAGGAGAGAAGTTATGGTAAAAAGTAAAAAACAGATGTTCATAATAATTGGAGTATTTGCATTAGTATTAATGCTAGGTACAGTAACATATGCATTCTTTAATTATACAAGAACAGGCTCTAGTAACACTATAAGAGTAGGAAGAATAGCTTTTAATTCATCCCAAGCAGGAAGTATTAATTTAACTAATGCTTTTCCTATAACAAGTACTGAAGCACAAACTGATACAACAAATGCTAAGAGTGTAGCTATAACTGTAAATGGTGACACTGATTATAGTGGTGGAGTAGAGTATTTAGTAACCACAAGTGATGTTAATATGACAGTAGGTGGTAAACAAATACCAGTAGCACTTGAAATTAGTGTAGAAGGTAATAATTCTAAAACATTAGGAACAGTTGAAACAGGTGATTATTATACTAATAGAGAAAACTATTCAACTAGTAAATATAAAGTAGAATATAATGGAGAACTAGAAGATGGAACTCATTTATTAGTAGGTTATATTGCACCAAATACCACAAGTGGAACGGCTGAAGGAGTAGATGGAGTAATAAATATAAAGGCATATATAGACGCTAGTAAAGTATTAATAAGTGATACCTATGATGGAACAGAAAGTGATAATATGGGAACACCTAATTCATTAGCAGAAGGGAAAACTGTATTTACTACAACTGAATGGAATAGTCTACAAACAAATGGAGTATCATTTAAAGTAAAAGTAGAAGCTAATGAAGGAATATGGGTAAGGGAACCTGTAACATTACATCAATCTATAGCAAGGCAAGTAAGTACCGCAAGTTACATAGCAAGCTATGATGATATAATTACCCAAAATCCAACGTTTACAACTCAAGACCAAGTATTATCATTAGCTCCAAAACAAACAGTATATTATTATACAGGAGATGATGCAGCTGCTAACGCTAATGTCCTTTTTGCTGGATACTGTTGGCAAATTATTAGAACCACGGACAATGGTGGAGTAAGAATGATTTACAATGGAGTAGCGGTAAATAATAAATGTGAAACAACAAGAACAGCTACAAAAGGAATAAATGGACAAGGTGGAACAGCGCAAAGTATGAGTGCGGCAACTCTATTTGGAAGAAGTTATGATTATGATTTAGATACTGGTGTATTTACGATAGAAGATTCTACAGGATTACCTATAGCATGGACAACAAATGATAATAACAGTAATGGAACAGCAGATTATAAAGAATTAATAGGAACATACACATGTTTATCAAATTCAGATACATGCACAACACTTTATTATGTAGGAAGTATAAATCAAAGTAATACAGAACAAGCCTATGTAGAAAAATACACAATAGGAGATGTAGCACATTATAGTCAATTAGGAACAAGTGCATTTAATTCAAATCAATCTAGTCCAGCATTAGTAGGATACATGTTTAATACTGAGTATGACTATAAATCAGGAAGTAAATCAGGGGAATATTATACTAGTGCAGCATGGGAAAATGGAGCATATGTATTATCAAATGGAAATGGAGGAATAGCCCCTGATACAACACATCACTATATCTGCGATAGTGATTGTACAAAAGTAAGATACTATTATTATGTAAGTGTTAGTAGTAATTACTATATATTACTAGAAAATGGAAAAACAGTAGAAGATGCATTAAAAGAAATGATTAATTATAAAGCAAATGCAAATGAAATAGACGAAAATATAAATGTATATAATTCGGCAATGAAGGGATACCTAGAAAATTGGTATAAAAAAGATTTAACAGCCTATACAAGTTACTTAGATAGTGCATCAGTATATTGTAATGACAGGAGTATAATAGATTTAGATGGATGGAATTCAAGTGGAACAACTTTAAAAGGATATCTAAAATTTAAACAATCTAGTGCAAATAGAGATTTAAATTGTGTAAACGAAACAGATAGATTTGCTGTAACCAATAATAAAGCAGAGTTAACCTATCCAATAGGTCTATTAACAGAACCAGAGAGAAACTTAATGACAGCTAATTTTGCGAAAACAGGACAAAGTTACAGGGTGGCTTCGCCTTGCTCTTTCGACTACTATGCTTTTGTTCGTTATGTCTATACTACGGGTGACAGTAGCAACGTTAGTGTGAGCTATAGTAACGGGGCGCGTGGCGTAGTAACACTTTTGCCTGGAACGAAGTTAGAAGATGGTACTGGAACATATACCAATCCATATATAGTAGGACCTTTGGTAACACGAGTAAATTAGTGCCATTACTAATACACTGGTAGAAAGCCGCGAAAACCCTTTCGCACTTTAAAAATAAACCATTACATGCATAATTCATTATTTGAATTATGCATGATTTATTATTTTACAAAAAATAAATATTAGTAATGATAATAGTTTTATAAAATTTAATAATAGAGTAATTAAAATAAAATTTGTTGATTATGTTTTATATATTGATGATGAGAAAATAGGTTCAATAGATTGTGATATTACCGCTGCATACGTAACAGATAACTATATATTACTTGAAGCTGAAGGTCAAACTCATTTTCACCCATATGCTATTAATAAAGATAATAAATTAATTACTGTTAGTGGTAATCCTGATACACCATTCTGTACTATTAATATTGATAGTGTTGAAAAAGATAAGGTGTTTGGAATAAAAGCATGTTATGATGATTTTAATGATGGTGAAGAATATGAAATTAAAGTTGAATTTGTTTATGAAGAAAATCAAATAAAGATTAAAGAAATAATAACAGAATAAGATGAATAAAGGTGCATAATAAAAACTTGGTTTTGGAAAGATTTTGTGTTGCTATGCATTTGTTAATGTGACTTGAATATAATAAAAAAGGGAATACCTAGTTTTGTGTGTTAGGCACCATTCCAATTTATATGAGTTTAGTACCAACTTAAATCGTTGGTACTATTTTTATTAGAATGATTAAAATTACTATAATATTAATAAAATAAGTGTAATAGAAAGAATAAATATCATTTTTTTTGCTGGAAAATATATTTATTAAATGATATAATATTCTTATAAAAAATATTGAAAGGAGTTATTTATGCAAAAATATCTAGTCGTTCTTGTTGGAATTATTTTTATTGCTGCTGGAGGTTTCATGTATTATAGAAATAGCAATTTGATTAAAAATTGCACACAGGAAACGGTAGCTACTGTTGTTGATATGAAAGAAGAGTTTTCAGGTGACAGTGATTCTACAGGTTTTATGTATTATCCCATTATTGAATATCAAGCAGACACTACTCCAGTTCGTGTAACAATGAGTACAGGTTCTAGTACACCTGCTTATAGTATCAATGAAAAAATAACTATTCTCTATAATCCTAACAAGACTAATGAGTTTATTATTAAAGGCGACAAATCATCAAATATTTTTAGTATAGTATTTATGGTCTTAGGTGTAGCTGTAACAGGTTATGGCCTTGTAGTAGCTTTTAAAAAAAATTAATAAGGAGGTTATATGTTAGTAAAAATAAGAGATTTTATACGAAAGTATAAACAACTTACTTTTTTTCTTGGTTTATTTATTGTGGGTATTATTTTTGCTATTGCGGGAGTAATATCTCTTTTACAACCTAAGGTTTCTGGTATAGAGGTAGACGCAACTATTGTAGATATATTAAAAGAAAATCTGGGTACTAATGTGGATGGATATACAGAGTTTTCATATACAGTATATGTTGACTATACTGATAAAGATGGAAATCTTCATACACGTATTGAGTATCCGGGACATGAAGATGACATGGTAGTAGGAAAAGTTATTACTGCTAAATATGACCCTAATAATCCTAATGTTTTGGTATCTGATAATTCATTAATTGCAAATATTCTATTTATGGTTATTGGCTTAGGAGCTGCTGGCTTATCAGTAGTAAAAATCGTCAGTACAATTAAAAATAAAAATATTAATGAGTTTAATCGCGTTGAAATGAATAATGTAACACCTGAACAAATTGAAAAAATTAAAAATAATAATGAAGCAGAAAATGAATATTATTTTCATTATACCGGTACAGCTAACCAAAGTTACATTTTAGAATCATTAGATAGAAAGCCAATATATGAAGCTATATGTGATAAAGTAGGAATTGTTAGTAAATATGAGTTTACGTTTATTAATCATTTAACGAAAAAGGAAGAACATCATTTTGTATCACATGTAGTTACATCATCTTATGATAATTTTGTTAATAGTTCCAAGTTTAAAATTGATGATGTTAATGTTTGGGATATTCTTGGTAAAGAAGGATATTCACTAGAACCACATTTTCAGGGATTTAAATCATACTTTGATGTATTACATTATGGTGTTAAGGTTGCTAAAATAGAGCTTGCAGGAAATAAAGCGTATAAGGAAGGTGCTGGAAAAATTTTAGGTAATGTACCACTTCAAGGAATGTTTAAAGTATACTGTAAGAATAGTGATCTTGATATGGTATTTCTTTGTTCCTTCATCTTATCAAAAGTTGATTTGATTTAGAAAAATATAACAAAAAAACGGCTCAGCCGTTTTTTTTGTGTGATATGGATGATAATTGATATATATTATTCAATTATCTTGCTATTTAATAATAGTTTTGTTACAATTAGTTTGCATACAAATTAAAAATATATGAGGTATATAGTATGAATATTTATGATTTGAAAGTTAAAACACGAAGTGGTGAAGATTACGATTTAAGCAACTTAAAAGGCAAAGTAGCTTTAGTTGTTAATACTGCTACTGGATGTGGATTTACACCACAATATGAAGCTATTGAAAAATTATATGAAAAGTATCATGAACAAGGATTTGAAGTATTAGATTTTCCTTGTGACCAATTTGGTCATCAAGCACCGGGTACTGATGATGAAATTCATGCATTTTGTACAGCAAAATATCAAACGAAATTTGATCAATTTGCAAAAATATTAGTTAATGGTGAAGGTGAAAGTCCAGTATTTACTATTTTAAAAGAACAACAACCTAAAGAAGAAGTATTTGGGCTTAAAAATAAGATGGCAATGAAAGCTATTTCTAAAATAAGTACTACATGTCAAAAAGAAGGTGATATTACCTGGAATTTCACTAAATTTTTAGTAGATAAAGATGGTAATGCTGTAAAAAGATATAATCCTACATTTAATCCAATGGAAATTGAAAAAGACATATTGAAATTGTTATAGGAACTATTATGGCAAGTAAATATAACCAATTACGATTAAAAAATCAGCTATGTTTTCCAATTTATTTATGTTCAAAAGAGATTGTTCGTCGATATGATAAAGTACTAAAAAGAATAAACTTAACATATACTCAGTATATTATTATGATGTATTTTTGGGAAACTAAAAAAAGTAATGTCAAAAAAATTAGTAATGCATTACTATTAGATTCCAGTACGATATCGCCTATATTAAAAAAACTAGAGAAGAAAGGTTTTTTATTAAGAGAAAAATCAAATGCTGACGAAAGAAATTTAATTGTATCAATTACTAATAAAGGAATGAAATTACAAGATGATGCTTTCTTTGTTTCAAAAGAAATGGAAAAATGTATAAAATTGTCAGAAAATGATATAAAATCGATGTATACTATTATTAATCAAATATTGATGAACTTGGAGGATTTTTCAAATGAATAGAAATAAGAAAATAATAAAAATTAGTATTTATGGCATTATTGTTAATATAATTTTAGTATTCTTTAAATCAATAATTGGCTTATTAGCTAATTCCATTGCTATTATTTTGGATGCGGTTAATAATTTATCTGATGCTTTATCATCCATTATTACCATTATTGGTACCAAGTTATCTGAGAAAAGACCGAATAAAAAACATCCATATGGTTATGGTAGAATTGAATACTTTTCTTCTGTAATAATTGCCATTATTGTTTTAATTGCTGGTCTTACTTCTTTTAAAGAATCTATTGAAAAAATATTTCATTCAGAATTAGCTAACTATTCACTTGTAACTATTATCATTATAGTAGTAGCTGTTTTAGTTAAGTTTATCTTTGGTAGATATGTTAAAAAAGAAGGTGAAAATCTTAAATCGGGAAGTTTGATTGCTAGTGGAACAGATGCTATTAGTGATGCCTTTTTATCATTTTCTACTTTAATTGCTGTAGTTATAAGTCTTATATGGCATATTTCATTAGAGGGATATCTTGGAGTAATTATTTCTTTAATTATTATTAAATCTGCTATAGAGATTTTAAAAGACACTATTAATGATATGATTGGTGTAAGAGCTGATGATGAATTAGTAAAAAAAATAAAGAAAGAAATTAACTCTTACAATGAAGTTTTAGGTGTATACGATTTATCGATGCATAATTATGGTCCAAATAAAATTATAGCTAGTGCTCATATCGAATTAGATGATAAGATGAATGTTTGTGATGTTCATCGTTTAACAAGAAGAATTGAAATAGCCATTTATTCAAAATTTGGTATTATTTTGACATTAGGAGTATATGCATCAAATAATGATAAAAAATATCAACAAATTAGAAAGAATATTAAAGAAATATTATCTGATTATCCTAATATTATCCAGACCCATGGCTTTTATGTTGATGAAGAGTATCATCTTATTTCGATTGATTTAATTTTTAATTTTGATGAAAAAAATCCAGAAAAATGTGTTGATGAAATAAAGAAAAAATTAAAAGAAAAATATCATGAGTATGACTTTAGCATTATTTTGGATGCGGATATTTCTGATTAAAATATACTATTTGGGTTAATATAATGGAAAAAAATTGTGAAAAAGTAAATCTTTTGAAAATTTTAAATAAATATTCTCTATCAAGTAAAGAAAAAGATGAATTATTAGAAATAATATTACCTATATATTTACATTTAGAATTTCAAAAGAGAATGACTGAACGTTATTTACATCATGGTAAAATTACACTTGGTGAGCATATTTTAGAAGATACTGTTTTAACATATATATTATCAAAAAAATATATGAGAAAAAAACCAAAATATCGTTTAGATTTAGCTATTAAAATAGCAATGTTACATGATTTGTATACTATTCCTTGGCAAAATAATGAGTTAGCTAAAGTAAAATATTTTTTTAGTAAACATGGTTTTCGTCATCCAATCGAAGCAGTTATTAATGCTATTAGTTGGTATCCATGGATTTTTGAAAATACACGCGATGCACAAATAATTATTGATGGCATATTGCATCATATGTTTCCATTACCAGTTCGTAGTTTAAATAATTTCAATATTGATAAGGTAGAACTAAAGAATAATGATTTGTATAATTCATTACCAATAGTTTATCAGCAAATAATTATTAATAGTCTTAATAGAAAGAGAATTGGTGTTATTTCTTTAAGTAGGAGTTTATATAAAGAAGGAAGAATAATGTCGCATGCAGATAAAAAAGTTTCATTGGGACAATTTGATAGTTTTGAAAGTGTGAAAGCTTTAATTACTGGTCATAATAAGAAATTAGAAAATAAGTATAAAAAGTGATTTGTTTTCCATAATAATATGGGAGGAAAAATGGAAAACATTAATGCACTAGATGAAATTAATAAGGGTACATGCATGGGAATTGACGCTATTTCATTTGTTTTAGCGAAAGTTGAAGACCAAAATTTTAAAAAAATAATTGAAAAACAAGAAAAAGATTATCATAGAATTGAAGAAAAAATTCAAAATATTTATCATAAATATGATGATGGAACACCACATGAAACTAATACTTTTACTAAAGCTATGACTTGGTCAGGAATTGAAATGAAAACATTAACAGATTCCAGTAATTCTAAAATAGCGGAATTACTTTTACAAGGTGTTAATATGGGTATTATTGAAGGAAGAAAAATTCTAAATAAGAAAAAAATTAATGATGAAGTAGAAAAAATTGTCTCAGAATATGTAACTATGCAAGAAGAGAATGTTGAAGAATTAAAAAAATATTTATAGCCAAAAAGGCTTTTTTTCTTTATAATATAATTGGTGATTTAATGGAAATTATTGTAGGTAAATATTCTGGATTTTGTAATGGTGTAAAAAAATGTGTTTTAAGCACATTAGAGGAATTGAAAAAGGATAATCATATATATTCATTGGGAGATGTTGTTCATAATGAAGATGTTATTGAAAAATTAAAAAAAGAAGGATTAGTCGTTATAAATAATGTTGATAAGATACCAGATTACTCAAAAGTTATTATAAGAGCTCATGGTGAAAGTTTAAGTACATATAAAAAGTTAAAAGAAAAACATGCTGATATTATTGATTTAACATGTGGTAAAGTAGCTTTAATTCATGCTAAAATTTTGAAACACAAAAATCAAAATTTTATTATCATTATTGGCAAAAAAAATCATCCTGAGACTATAGCTCATCATAGTTTTAGTGAAAATAGTTATGTCATTGAAGGTGTTGATGATATTAAAGATGCATATCATAATTATCAACAAAGTGGTTTAAAATCAGTGTATATATTAGCTCAAACAACATTTAATGAGAAGTTGTTTCAAAAATTAGTTGAGGACATTAATCATGTATTTAATGATGTTGTAATTAATGTAGATAATACCATTTGTAATGCAACAGTTATTAGGCAAAAGGAAGTAGAAAATATAGCTAGCATGGTAAATCAAATGATAATTATTGGAGGAAAAAACAGTTCTAATACACATGAATTGGCTGTGCTCGCAAAAAAATATTGTGAGAATGTTTATTTAATTCAAAACTACCAAGATTTAAATCCTGATGTTTTTCATGAAGATGATGTAATTGGTATAGAAGCTGGTGCATCTACACCACAAAGTGTAATAGATGATGTTGTAAAGTACTTAGATAGTATTTACAAAAAGGTGAAATAATTATATAATGAGAACATAGGAGTTAGTATGAGAAATAAAAATGATATAATGGATAAAGAATATGAACGTATTAAATCTTTTATTGATAAGTTTTCATATGTTGATTTAATTATATGGCGTAATGAAATGATTGAAAATGGTGAAATATATAATCGGGTATTTGAATTATTTAATCAAGAAATATTAAAAAGAGCTGCAGAAAATGGTAAGCTAAATAATAATCGAAAAACTAAATAAGAATCTTTAAAGTAACAATTTATTAAGAAGATATTAGATATATAATATCTTTTTTTAGAGGTAGACTTTGTCAACACTATGAAAAAATGCATTTAATAATGCATTTTTTTTAAAAGGAAAAAAAATAAAAAAAATTAGCACTCACACTTGACAACTGCTAAAAATAGTACTATGATTAACTTGTAAAGAAAAGGAGACACTATGAAAAAGAAAGAATTTAAAACTGAATCAAAGAAGATACTTAATATGATGATTAATTCTATTTACACCAATGAAGAAATTTTCTTGAGAGAGTTGATTTCAAATGCATCTGATGCACTTGATAAATTATATTATATGTCTTTGACTGATAAAAAGTTAAAAGTAAAAAAAGAAGATTTAAAAATTAAAATATCTTTTGATAAAGAAAAGCGAACCATTACTATTTGTGATAATGGAATAGGAATGACAAAAGATGAACTTGAAAATAATTTAGGTACTATTGCTAAAAGTGGTAGTGAGCTATTTAAATTAGAAAACGAGAAGAAAAAAGATATTGATATTATAGGACAATTTGGTGTTGGTTTTTATTCCAGCTTTATGGTTAGTGAGAAAGTTGATGTCATTAGTCGTAGTGTAAATGATGATAATGCATATCTATGGGAGTCTTCTGGTGTTGATGGATATACTATTAAAGAATCAGAAATGGAAGGTAATGGAACTATCGTTACTTTACACTTAAAAGAGGACAATGAAAATCATCAATATAGTGAGTATTTAGATAACTATAATCTAGAAAGAATTATCAAAAAGTATTCTGATTATATTACATATCCTATTGTCATGAATCATGAAGAAAATCAGAAAATAGTAGAAAAAACTATTAATAGTATGGTACCAATTTGGAAGAAAAGTAAAAAAGATGTTAAAGATGAAGATTATAATAACTTTTACAAAGATCGATTTTATGATTATGAAAATCCAATACATGTTATTAAAAGTCAAGTTGAAGGTTTAGTAAGTTATGATGCACTTTTATTTATTCCTAGTCATGCAAGTATGGACTATTATACTAAAGAATATGAAAAAGGACTTGAACTTTATTCTAGAGGTGTGTTGATTACTAATAAATGTGCTGATTTATTACCAGATTATTATAGCTTTGTAAAAGGTATTGTTGATTCAGAAGATATTGATCTTAATATATCACGTGAGACAATGCAATTAAATCATCAAATTAAAAATATTGCTAGAAGTATTGAAAGTAAAATCAAAAAAGAACTTCTTGAATTATTAAAAGAAAAGCGTGAAGATTATGAAAAGTTCTTCAAAGAATTTGGTAATCAAATTAAATATGGTATTTATTCAAGTTATGGAATGAATAAAGAATCTTTACAAGATTTATTGTTATTTAATTCTAGTTATAATGACAAGTTAGTTACACTTGGAGAATATAAAGAAAGAATTAAAGATGATGAACGTAAAATATATTATGCATCAGGAGAGAGTATTAGTAAAATTAAGAATATGCCACAAGTTGAAAATATGATTGAAAAAGGTCATGAAGTATTATTCTTAACAGATTATCTTGATGAGTTTACAATTAAAGCAATGAATAAATTCGAAGAATTAGAATTTGTAAATGTTCAAGATATAGCTAGTGATGTTCTCGATGATGATAATATTAAAAAAATTAATGATGATAATAAGGATTTGCTATCTATGATGAAAGATACACTTGGAATTAACGATGTTAAGTTTAGTGATAAATTGAAAAATCATCCAGTAGCTTTAACATCAGTTGGAGATATTTCATTAGAGATGGAAAAAGTTTTAAAAGCAATGCCAAATAGTACGGATGTTAAAGCAAGTAAAGTTTTATTAATTAATACGGAACATCCAGTGTATGAAAAAATTATTTCCCTACATAATAATAAAGATGATGCAAGTGTAAAGGAATATACGAAAGTACTTTATAATATGGCATTATTAATAAATGGCTTATCAATAGATGATGCCAATAGTTTAACTGAGACAATATGTAATATCATATCGAAATAGTAATATTTAGAAAAGGAGTGATGTATATGTTACCAAGTAGATTTTATGATGATATGTTTGATGTTTTCGATAATAGTAAAGGAATGAATTGTGATATTTATGAAAAAGATGGCGTATATCATGTAGAAATGGATATACCTGGATACAAAAAGAATGAAATCAACATTGAATGTCACAAAGGAACTTTAACTATTAAAGCCAAGAAAGAATACAAAAAAGAAGAACATGAAGGTAGGAAATATCTAAGACATGAAAGAAGATTTAATAGTGTTGAACGTTCTTTCTATTTAGGCGATATTGATGAAGAAAAAATTAAAGCGTCATTTGTTGATGGAACATTAAACATTACTGTTCCAACAAAAGCTGAAACAGACAAAAAAATGATAAGTATTGAATAAAATCTGAATTATTTCAGGTTTTTTTCTTTTAAAAAATTAGGTATTGTTATAAAATTATGTATGATGGATATGAGAAAAAAGATTTTATTAATATTACTGTTAATTAATTTATCAATTATGTCATTTCTTGGCTTTAGTAAAGCCTTAGAAATAGAACTAGATGAAGAGGATGCCTTAGTGATTGGTGAAGAAAAATATTTAGAATTCTTATGGATGGTTGATGGCGCGTTTAATGATGAAAGATTAGGTAACAGTTATTTAGTTAATAATAAGAGTTTAAGTGATACTCAAAAACTATTTACCTGCATTTATCAAAATAAAAAGAAAAATACATGTGTAGGTAAAAATTTTCCTGATACTTTTAATAATTTGTTTTCAAAAAAAATTACTTATAATGACGTGTATGGTGATGGTGCTTTTTATACTTGGTATAAATATGAAAAGGGTGAGCATTTGTTTACTATTTTAGATGAATGTAATGTTGGAAGAATGGATTTAAATCAAAAAATTGAGTTAGAAAAAATAAATCATAATGAAATAATTTATCGAGTTAGTAGTTTAAGTAATTTGGATAAAAATAAAACATTTATCTTAGTTAAAGAAGATGGTATGTGGAAAATTAGTAAAGCATATTATCAAGATTTATGTGAGATGCACTATAATATAGGTTAAAAAGTTGTATAATAATAAAACATTTGTTATAATAGCAATGATTTTTAGAGGTGAATATGAAAATTAAATATAATTTATTAGAGAAAGAAAAAAATACTAATGCAAGACTTGGTACAATTGAAACAAACTATGGTACATATGATACTCCAATGTTTATGCCTGTGGGAACAAGAGCTACGGTTAAAGGAATCACACCAGATGAAATTAAGGAAATTAAAAGTGGTATTATTTTAGCTAATACTTATCATTTATGGTTAAGACCTGGTGAAGATTTAATTGCCAAGGCTGGAGGACTTCATAAGTTTATGAACTATGATGGTCCAATTCTTACAGATTCTGGTGGATTTCAGGTATTTAGTTTAGCAAGACCAAAGGATATAACTGAAGAAGGAGTTCATTTTAAAAGTCATATTGATGGTAGTAAATTGTTTTTAACTCCAGAAAAATCTATTGAAATTCAAAATAAACTAGATAGTGATATTGCCATGAGTTTTGATGAATGTCCAGCATATCCAAGTACTTACGAGTATATGGAAAAAAGTATTGAAAGAACACTTCGTTGGGCTAAAAGAGGTAAAGATGTTTTTAATAATGAAAGACAGAGTTTATTTGGTATAGTTCAAGGGGGAGAGTATCCTGATTTGCGTAAAAAAAGTGCTATTGAAACAGCTAAAATAGGTTTTGATGGATATAGTATTGGTGGAACATCAGTTGGAGAAACTAAAGAAGTTATGTATAAAATGGTTGAGTATGCAACAAAGTATTTGCCAGAGGCTCAAGTACGCTATTTAATGGGAGTAGGAGATCCTATTGACATTATAGAAGGAGTTATTAGAGGGGTAGATATTTTTGATTGTGTTTTGCCAACAAGAATTGCCAGACATGCTAATGCCTTTACAAAATATGGAAAGATAAATCTCAAAAATGCCAAGTTTAAAGAAGACTTTACACCAATTGAAGATGGATGTGACTGTTATGCATGTAAAAACTTTACTAAAGCTTATATTCGACATTTAGTATCTTTGAATGAGATGTTAGGGGCTCGTCTATTGTCAATTCATAATTTACGTTTTTTAACCAGACTTACGGAAGATTTACGAGAATGTATAAAAAATGATAATATTCTAGAATATCGTGATGAGTTTATAAAAAACTATTATCAGGGTAAGGAATACTTAAATAATAAGACAACTGGTCAAGGGGAATAAAAATGCAAGTGTTAACGAAAAATGAGCTTGCAGTTGCTAAGCAAGAATTAGATAATGGTGGATTAGTTATTTTTCCAACAGAAACAGTCTATGGACTTGGTGCTAATGCTCTATCTAAAACTTCAGTGGATAAAATATTTAAAGCCAAAAATCGAGCTAGTAATAATCCGTTGATTGTTCACTTAAAAAATAAAGATGAAATTTCTAAATATGCTATCATTAATAATGATATTGAGCGAGTGCTCATTGACAAATTTATGCCTGGTCCTTTTACACTTATTTTACAAAAGAAAAGTATTATACCAAGTAATGTAACTTGTAATTTGGATACGGTTGGTATAAGAGTTCCAATTAATCAAATTGCACATGATTTATTAGATATGTTAGATTATCCTATAGCTGCTCCATCAGCTAATCTTTCATCTAGACCAAGTGGTACTAATATTTTAGATATTATTCCTGAGTTTAATGAAAAAATAGCGTATATTATTGATGGAGGAGAGTCACAAATTGGTTTAGAAAGTACCGTATGTAAAGTTATTAATAATGTTCCAACTATTTTAAGACCAGGTTTTATTACCAAGGAGGATATTGAAAGTGTTATAGGTATTTGTGATATTTCACCTTTTGTTTTATCAGAAGCTCATGGTAAAGTCGAAAGTCCTGGTATGCTTTATAAACATTATGCACCAAGAACTAAGTGTCTTTTGGTTGATAAGGAATTAATAGAGGAAGTTAGTAGGAAATATCAAAAACCAATTATTATTGGAAGTAAGCCCATATCGTGCTTTAAATTTTTTAATTATGGAACTGATTTAGTTATGATTGCCCATAATATTTTTAAATTACTTCGTGCGGCAGATAAAGTAGATGGTGATATTATTTTAATTGAGTCTGTTAAACCATATGGTTTAGGACTTGCCATTATGAATCGATTAATTAGGACATGTGAATATCATTATATTAAGAATGAAAAGAAGGAATTATCATGAAAATAGTTAAATACAAAAAAATAAAATCAAATAAGTATGAAGTGTTTTTAGAAAATAATGAAAAAATAACGCTTTACGAAGATATTATTTTAAAAGAAGGATTATTAATAAAAAAAGAAATCAATGACATAGAAAAGATTTTAAAAGAAAATAGTGAATATGAAATATATGATGTTGCTTTAAAATATCTTAATCATCATGTAGTATCAATAAAAGAAATGAATAACTATCTTCTAAAAAAGGATTATTCAGAAAGTGATGTTAAGAGAATTATAGATATGTTAATAAAACAGGGATATTTAAATGATTCATATTACGCTAAATGTTATATTTTAGATCATATTAATTTATCAAATGATGGACCTCAAAAAATAATAAAACATTTAGAGTGTAATGATATATCAAGTAATATTTACTCTGAGTATTTAGATAATTATCGTGATATATGGCAACAAAGAATTAATAAATATGTGGAAAAACAATTAAAAATAAACAAAAAAAGTGCATATTATTTTAAAAACAAAATGTTAATTAATTTAGTTAATTTAGGTTATGATAGAGAAATGATTAATGCATGTTTAAATAATATAACTATTGATAATATTGGTGAATTAAAAGAAAAAGAGCAAGATAAAATCAGAAAAAAATTAGAAAAAAAATATCAAGGAGAAGAACTTGAAAGAAAAATAAAAGAAAAATTATATCAAAAAGGATTTTTTGAATAATTTCTCTTTTTTTATTGAATGTTATATTAAAAAATTATATAATTTTCTTATAAGTAGCAGGAAGTATTAATTTAACTAATGTCTTTCCAATATCAAGAGAAACATTGGGGCTGTGAGTGTTATAATAAAGATAAAAAGAATAGGAGGATGTTATGAAAAAAAAGATTGTTAAATATAGAGATAGTATTCTCCTAGTTATTGGGACTTTATTAGTGATTTTGTCTTTTTGTTTGATTTTCTATGATAAAATTGAATTACTAAAAGGTAATGTTTTTGATGAAATAGAAATGGAGAAGTATCGAGAAAAAAACAAAGAAGAAAGTAGTGAAGACAGTAATGATAACGTTTTAGTATTAGATGATGCTAATACCATTTACGTTGATGATAGCAAGGAGGAAGTAGAAACTACTAATGTTGTTCCCACTGCGCCTACTGAAAGCGTAAGAGATAAAATAAAGAAAGAATATATTGGTTATTTAGAAATAAAAAAAGTTAATTTAAAACAAGGCTTAGTTTCAAAAAATTCATATTACAATAATGTTAACTATAATATTCAGATGCTTTCAACATCGGACTATCCAGATAAAGAACTTGGTAATGTTATTTTAGCAGGACATTCAGGAAGTGGATATTTAGCCTTTTTTAAAAACTTATATAAATTATCACGTGGTGATGAAGCATCTATTTATTATAAAGATAATGTTTATAAATATAAGATAGTTAATATCTATAATGTTCCAAAAAATGGTAAGGTTGCTGTTTTACGTGATATTAATAAAACATGTTTAACGCTTATTACTTGTACATATAAAAGTAAAACAGAACAAACAGTATATATTCTAGAACTTATATCAAAAACTAAGGATGGTGGTAATAAATGAGATTTAATATCACTTTATCTGTGATGGTTTATTTTGTTCTTTTAATTATTTTGGTTCTTAATATTGATGATAAAAGTAAAGTTATAAAGAATAGTTTTCTTTTGTTTATGATTACTTTAGTTATAGCTTTATTCTTTACAAATGAATTAGTAATGGATTATCTTTGTTTACAAATAATACGTTATTTTTACTTTCCATCATTTGCTTCAATTATTGCTACATTAATTATTACTATGATTATATTAATTAATAATATTTATGATGATGCAAAAAATGATAAAATTCGAATTATCAATTATATCTTTGCTTGTTTCATTTTTGTATCTTTTGTAATTCTTATGTTACAAAAAATCGATATTAATTCATATAATGCTTTATATGATGGTGATTCATTAATCTGTTTAAGATATATTAGTAGAACTTTTGTTTTGTGGATAATAGTTAATATTTTTATAAAATACTTTTATTATTTTGGTAAAAAAGAAAGATAGAAATGGTTTCATTTCTATCTTTCTTAATTACTATTTATAATTACTTTATATGTTTTACCTTGGACTAGGGTATTTGTTCCAACTTTAATATCACTATTTGGATTTAAATATCCTATTCCAGAATTAACTTTTTGATATGAGAAAGTGAATGTTACTCCAGGACAATTGGCCTTTAATTTATTTTCGAGCGTTGATTTAGTAGCACTTGGATTTCCCCAACTTAGCCAATCAGCTTGAATAACAATATTATAAGTTTTAGCAGGACCATTACTTAGAGTAATAGAAATACTACTTCCTTTGTTTACTGTTCCCGTTTTACTTTGACTAATACAAGTATCTTTATTTTCGTTACTATAGCCACTTTGATAAGTAAAATTACATTTAATTCCTAAATTATTGCATTCTTTACTAATATCATTTTTGCTTTTTCCTTTAAAACTTGGCACATTTACTTTTTCCTGTATACCAGCACTTAATGTAATAACTAAGTTTGTTCCTTCAGATACTTTGGTACCTGATGGTTTATTTTGACTTATGGAAATATCTTTTTTAACGCTTTCCGTATATCCTCCAGTTTTAAATGTACAGTTAAGATTAAGTGAAGAACATTTTTTTATAATATCATTTTTACTCATATTGATTAGATTAGGTATGGTAATAGTTTTTCCTTTGGATATAGTAATAACTACTGTATCATCTTTTTTTATCGTTTCACCTGATTTATGACTACATTTAATAATTTCATCTTTTTTTATAGTTTCACTATTTTCATAATTAATTTCATAATCAACATTATTGTTTTCAGCCCAATTGACAAACTCATTAATTTGAGAAAAATTAATCATTTCCAGAGGACCTTTGGATACTGTTATTTCAATTTTATCACCATTAGCTATAACATCATTTTTAATTATTGATGATGTTATAACATCACCTAATGCAACTTTATCGCTATATTCTTCTTTATAGTTTACTTTTAAATCATTTTCTAATGCCCATGTATTAATAGCTTCCATACTCATACTATTAATATCTGGGACTAATAGCATTTTACCTTTCGATATAGTTAATATAATAGTATCAGTTTCAGGATTCTTTATTTCGTTTTTGCTACTTTGTTCTATGACATAGCCTTCATCTACTGAATCACTATAATCTTCCTTAATTTCATATTTGAAACCATATTTTTGTAACCAAGATGTGGCATATAACTTTGATTTGTCTGTAAAATCAATTATTTTAATTTCAGCTAATTCTAATTGATTTGCAAAAATAATCGTTATTTCCGTATTTCGTTTTATTGTTCCACTTTTCGATTGACTGATAACAGTATCTTGCATCTTTTCACTTTTTTGGTATTCAATAGAAACATTACTTAGATGATTTTCTTCAATATATTTGATTACTTCATCAAAACTTTTGCCAATGAAACTTGGAATAATTATTTCTTTTTCCATATTTGGCCCTAAAGATACAGTTATTTGTAATTTGCTAATATCTTTGGTTAGAGTAGGAGATACTTCACTTTGAGAAATAACGTAGTTTTTTAATATAGTATCACTGTATTCATAGTTTTCAATTACTTGAATATTTTCTTGATTTTTCCATTCATTTACTTCTTGAAGACTTTTATTATAAAAATTAGGTACATATTCATCACTTGGAAAACTAATTATTTTCATGGTAAGTAAAATATTAATAATACTATATAATATGATTAATATACTTCCAATAATAATGGTTCCATGTTGCTTTGTATTTTTGCTACCGATAATAATAAAACAAATTAGGAAAAGTAAAATTAAAATACTACCTAATAATTGTGGAATAAAATTACGAAAGCTTTCAAAATGCAATAATTCTATTATGAAATAAACTATAAAAGCTAAGAAAGCTGTTATTAAAAATATATAATGAATTTTATTTTGTTTCTTTTTTTCTTTTTCCATATTATCACCACACTATAATTATATCTTATTTTTTTGAGATATCATATAAAAGATGTAATATTTTTGTTATTTGACGTTAAATGTCGCTTTCTTTGTTCTTTTTTGGTATAATCTTTGATGTAGGATGGTGTGGTGATATGATACATACTTTTGTTATTTTAGCTTATCGTGAAAGTGATGATTTGGAAGAATGCATTAAATCTATTATTAATCAAAGTGTTAAATCAAATATTCTTATTGCTACTAGTACTCCTAATGATTATATTATAGAACTTGCTAGTAATTATTCGCTTGGTGTTATGGTAAATAAAGCTAAAAGCAATAAGGGTAAAGATTATAATTTTGCAATTAATGCCTATGATAGTCCATTAATTACTATTGCTCATCAAGATGATATATATGATAGAAATTATACTAAAGAAATAATAGATTGTTACCATAAGCATCAGGATGCGGCAATTATATTTACAGATAATTATGAAATTGTTAAAGCTCGAAAAATTAAAAAAAGTAAAAAGTTGTTTTGGAAAAGATATTACTTATTTCCTTTAAAGTATTCTTTTTTTCAGAATAAGAAATTTTTTAAATTACGTAGTTTACGACGTGATAAGTTTATTTGTACTAGTAGTATTACTTTTGTTAAAAATAATATAAAAGAAGATATTTTTCCTACTAATTTAAAATATGATAATGATTGGCAAGGACTAATTGATTTAGCTAAAAAGGAAGGTAAGTTTGTATATTTAAAAAAAGAATTAGTAGGATATCGAATAGGTGAAAATAAATTGGAGCGTAAAAAAATAATGGAAGATGAAAAGATTTTGATGTCTCTTTATCCAAAATGGTATTATAATTTATTTATAAGAAAAAAAATTGAAAGTAAAAAATAATTGGCGTTGATGAAATAGACTTTTTTTAGTTTTTTTAGTAAAATAAGATAGAAAGGTAATAATATGGAAAATATGAACAAAGATAGTATTGATCGTGATGTAACAGAAGAATTAACAGGATTATTAAATGAAATTAATAATGAAGAAAATAACGATGAACGTATTGAAACACTAGAGATAACAAAAAAAATAAAAACATTTCATCAAGATATTGATGAAGATTTTGTTGAACTAGTAAAAAAAAGAGATTTAAAAAGAAATAAAGGTAGAAGAAAACTAAAAAAATGGGTTTATGTTGTAATAATATTTATTGTCATTATTGGTGGTCTTGGTACTTATAAAATTATAAATAATAAACGAATTGCTCAAAAAGAGGAAGAAGAAAGACGAATTTTAGATGATATTAAAAGTCATTATAATCAATATGTTAAAGTAGCGAAAGATACCGATTTGTTTATTTTAGAAAATAGTGAAGTACAAAAAGTTGGTACAGTTTATAAAGATACTGTATTAGAACTTAATGATTTAGCTATTGATGTTAATACAAAATACTTTGAAATTAAGGACTTAAACTATCTTATTGCTTATAATGATGTTTTAAAAACCAAAGAAAAAGAGAAAAATGAACGATATAAAAATTATATACCATTTAATATTAATATTGTAACTAAGGATGAGTTTACCATGTATGATGGTGAAAATAAAATGATGAGTTTAAATCAAGAAATGGAATTTCCGGTTATTATTAATAATTATGATAATAAATACTATGTTGAATATAATAATATGCTAGTTAGTATTGATAAAGATGATGTCAGTAAAACTGTGGAAAAAAAGAATACTGATAAAAAAAATCAGAGCAAAATAACCACACTTTGTTATCATCGTGTTTACGATGATTCAGAAAAGTGTAATGATCCATATGTTTGTATAAAAAAAGCAAACTTTGATAAACAAATGAAATATTTATCGGATAATTCATATTTATCATTAACAATGGATGAGATGTATCTTTATATGAAGGGATATTTACAAGTGGAAAAAGCGGTTGTAATTACCTTGGATGATGGATATTTATTTAAAAGTGCTGATGACGTTCTTGATAAATATCATCTTAATGCTACGATGTTTGTAATTACTGGGGAATTCGATGATTTTACGAGATTTGCTAATTTAAAAGCAATAGATATACAGTCACATACTCATAATATGCATAAGAATTATGTTTGTGCTGGTGGCAATCAAGGTGGTGCTATTCTTTGTTCATCAAAAGATAGAATTATCGCTGATTTAAAAAAATCATTAGAATTATTAAATGTTAAACCCATTGCCTTAGCTTTCCCTTTTTATGATTATAATGAAAATGCGATTAATGCTTTAAAAGATGTAGGTTTTAAAATGAGTTTTATAGGAAGAGCTGGTGTTATGGGAAGAGCCACTCCTAAAAGTACAAATCTATATAAAATTCCACGAATGACTGTATGGGAAGAATCTATTATGAGCTTTAATTCATGGAAAAGCTATTTATAGGAGGAATATGAAAGTTAGTGTTATTGTACCAGTATATAATGTTTTTAAGTATCTTGATAAGTGTCTCGATAGTCTAGAAAAGCAAACCCTTAAAGAATTAGAAGTAATTATTGTTAATGATGGTAGTCCTGATGATTCTCAAAAAATTATTGATCAATATGTTATGAGAAATTCTAATATGAAGTGTTATATTAAAGAAAATGGTGGACTATCTGATGCACGTAATTATGGACTTCAATATGCTAGTGGAGAATATATTGCCTTTTTAGATAGTGATGATTATGTCAGTGAAGAAATGTATGAAAAAATGTATGATAAAGCTAAACAAAAGAATTATGACATGGTAGTTTGTAATATTAATTATCTTTATCCTTCAAAAAAGAAAGTGGTGTCTAGTGGCATAAAAAAAGATACTACCAATATTAAAGCAGTATATCCGACGATTCATCCTGCTGCTTGGAATAAGCTATTTAAAAAAGAATTATTTCAAAATAATGTTTTCTTTAAAAAAGGTGTTTGGTTTGAAGATGTAGAGTTTATCTATCGAATGTTGCCATATATTAAAAGCATTGGTGTAGTCAATGAGGCTTTTAATCAATATGTTCAGCGAGAAGGTTCTATTACCAATACTGTTAATCTAAAAATTTATGACTATGTTTATAATATGAATGGTGTTATTGATTATTATAAAGAAAAGCATATTTATGATGAATATAAAAAAGAATTAGAATATGTTTATGTTCGATATGTTTATGCCACTTTTATTAAAAGTGTGAGAAAGTATGATTATCCAAAATACTTAGAAGCTGTTGATTTTGCTATTACTAATGTTCGTAAGACTTTTCCTCATTATCGACGAAATAAATATTTCTATTTGAAAATTAAGGGACTTTATTTACTTGTTTTTAATAAATTATTAGCTAAAATTATTTATAGAATGTGAGGTTAATATGTATAAAATATATGATAATGAGACACTAAATAAATTACATCAAGTAGAAATTGAAATACTTGATGAATTTGTCCGTATATGTGATAAATATCATTTGACATTTTCTTTGTTTGCAGGAACTCTTCTTGGAGCTGTTCGACATAAGGGATTTATCCCATGGGATGATGATATTGATGTATGTATGATGCGAGAAGATTATGAGAAATTTATAAAAATAGCTAAAGATGAACTAAAAAAAGAATACTATTTAGATAGTATGGAAAGTAGTAATTCTTATTTAGCATTTGGAAAAATAAGAAAAAATGGTACGATTTTTGATGAAGATGCGTCACATCATCTTAAGAATCATAAAGGTATATATATTGATATTTTTCCTATTGATAATGTCTTTTTAAATACTAAAAAGAGTTATTTTTGTGCTGCACTTTTTAGAATGTGTAATAATACTGTTTTAGTTAAAAATAAAATATGTAAAATAAAAGATTTAAAACATCCTATTGTTGGTTGTTTTCTACGAATGTTTCCTCAATCTGTTTTACTAAAATGGGAAAAAAGATTATGCATGTGCTGCCGTGATAATAAATCTTTTAATGTAGCCTGCTATACGAGTATATATCCATTTAAGAAAGAAATTATTGCAAGAAAAGATTTTTTACCAACGAAAAAGATATTATTTGAAGGCAAGAAATACAGTGTAATGAATAATTGTGAGCAATATTTAAGTAATGTATATGGTGATTATTTAAAATTACCACCCAAAAATAAAAGAGTTAATCATATGCCAGAACAAATTGACTTTGGAGATAAATAATGAAAACAAAAAAAACATTGTTAAATATAATAACGGATGTTTTTCCTCTTATTATTATTTCATTATTAGGTCTTTATAAAGTTCGATTATTTATTAGGGTATTAGGTAGTGAAACACTTGGTTTATATCAATTATTTAATAATATTATGGTTTATGTTGCTTTAGTAGATGGTGGTTTAACTAGTGCATTACTATTTTCTCTTTATAAACCAAATGCTGATGGTAATCATAAAAAAATTAATGAATTATTATCGGCTGGTTTTACGACATTTTCCAAAATTGGCATGTATGTATTTACTATTGCTACTATTGTTTCCTTTTTTATTGTTTTTTTAATTAAAGAAACTACGTTTTCATATTGGTATATTGTACTTACTTTTTTCTTGTTTTCAATTAGTAATACTATTGAGTATTTTTTTGTACCATATAATGCTTTATTAGAAGTAAAAGAAAAAAAATATATTTTGAACGTTTTAACTCAAGGTGCACAAATAATTATTTCAATTGTGGAAATTGTTTTACTTCTTTTAAATAAACCGTTTGTATATTTATTAATCTCACATGTTATTGTTAAAATAATCATACGATTAATTCAAGTATATATTTGTAAAAAGGAATTTCCCTATATTAATGTTCATGAACGAAAAAAAGATTATAGTTTTAAAAAATTATTAAACTCTTTAATTGTTCACAAAGTTAATGGACTAGTTGGCAGTAATATTGATTCTCTTATTATATCATCATTGCTTGGACTTAATGCTGTAGCTATTTATTCGACATATAACTATATTGTTACTATGTTAAAAAATATGTTAGGAAAATTATCTAGTTCAATGACGGCACTTATAGGAAATAGTTTACAACATAGTACTGAAAAGATGTATGAATTATATTTAGAAATCAATTCATTTCTTTTTTACGTTGCTATTATTATTTGTGTACCATTAGTTCTTGCTATTAATTTATTCATTGATTTATTCTATGAAGGTAATATCACATCATCTTTTGCTATGGCTCTTTCTTTTTCTTTAGTATTATTTGTCTATACTATTAGAATGTCATCAACTCTTTTTGTTAATGCTGGTGGATTATATAAAGAAACACGTCATTGTGCTATAATAGATACAATTGTAAACTTAGTATTATCAATTATTTTAATATTTATTATGGGAATACCAGGTGTTTTAATTGCTACTTCTATTGCTATGTTTATTGCTGAATATATTTTAAAGACAAAAGTCGTTTATCGTCATGTTTTTAAAAAAGATGCGACACCATTTTTTATACGAAATATAAAGTTTTTTATCTTATTAATTATTGATTTTATGGTATGTTTCATGATAGTTAGTATGCTACATATTAATTCATTAATTGTGTGGTTTGTCTCTTTTTCTATTCTAACTATTATTAATAGTATTATTATTTTATTTATTTTTAAACTACTAGGAGAAGACCATTTCTATCATCGTTTTCTATCAATTTTGCCAAAACGATGAACTTCTTTGTATAAATATGTCGAAATATTGCATTTTTATGCATTTTTTAGTATGATTGGTTATAGGTGTTAAATGAAAAATGATGTTAAAGTAAGTGTTTTATGTACCGTTTATAATCATGAGAAATATTTAGAAAGATGCTTAATAAGTTTAGTTAATCAAAAGACTAGCTTTAAGTTTGAGATATTAGTTCATGATGATTGTTCAACAGATAACTCTAAACAAATTATTGAAAAGTTTCATAAGAAGTATCCGAATTTGATAGTGCCTATTTATGAAAAAGAGAATCAATATTCTCAAAATGTTAAAATTAACAAAGATATTTTAATGCCACGTATGAAAGGTAAGTACTTCTGCTTTTGTGAAGGCGATGATTACTGGATAGATTCTAATAAATTAGAAAAACAATATTGTTTTTTAGAGAATAATTCTGAATATAAGTTTTGTGTTCATAATGCTATTATGGTTGATAAGAATGATAAGAAAATTGGTACGATAACGCCACTTTTCAATGGTGGTGATTTAACTTGTGAAGATTTTATAAAAAATGGTGGAGGTTTTGTAGCTACTAATTCTATTTTTGCCTGTTCTTCACTAACTAAACAATTACCTAAGTATTTTGATTTTAAAACCATGGATTACTTTTGGCAAATATATTTATCATCTTGTGGTAAAACATATTGCTTTAAAGATTATATGTCGGCATATCGAGTGGCATCAGAAGGTTCTTGGACAGAAAGAGTGCTTAATAATCGAGAAAAATGTTTAGCTTACAAAAGAGATTTAATTAAGTCATTAAACTTAATAAATGAAGAAATGAAATGGAAATATAATCAACTTTTTCAAGAACAAATAAATTTGATTAATTTTAGTATATTTGAAATGACTAGGGACTACGTTAAAATGTATAGTGAACCATATGATACTATTCGTAAAAATAAACCATTAAGAGATAGAATGCGTTATTTTATGTATCTTCGTTTTCCCAAGTTATTTAAGTTGTTATATCGTGTTATTAAAGGTAGGAGATTAGATGAATAAAAAAATATTAGTGACGCAATCATCAATGCCAGATTTTAAGGAGTATTGTGAAGAAATAGAGCCATTATTTACTAGTAAATGGCTTACCAATAATGGTGAAAAACATCAAAAATTGGAAAATGAATTAAAAAATTACTTAAAAGTAGATAATATATCTTTATTTACTAATGGTCATTTGGCCTTAGTAATAGCTATTGCTGCAATGAAATTTCCTAAGGGTAGTGAAGTTATTACTACGCCATTTAGTTTTTCATCGACGACACATGCTATTGTGCAAAATGGATTAAAACCAGTTTTTTGTGATATCAATCCTATTGATTATACAATCGATGTATCCAAAATTGAAAGTTTAATTACCGAACATACAGTTGCTATTTTGCCAGTTCATGTTTATGGTCATATATGTGATGTGGAAAAAATTGATGAAATAGCTAAAAAACATCATTTAAAAGTAATATATGATGCTGCCCATGTCTTTGGAGTACAATATAGGGGGCAATCAATTGCCAATTATGGTGATATTTCAATGTTTAGTTTTCATGCTACAAAAGTATTTAATACCATTGAAGGTGGGGCTTTAATTTATCGTGATTCAGCATTAAGAGATAAAATAGAAAAACTTAAAAACTTTGGTATTAATGGACCAGAGAAAGTTGAATTAGTAGGAATTAACGCTAAAATGAATGAGTTTGCTGCTAGTATGGGATTGTGTAATCTAAGACATTTCAATGAAGAAATAAAAAAACGTGAAAAAGTATACCGACGCTATGTTGAAAGATTAAGTAATGTTCCGGGATTAATTATTCCACATAATCAAGAGTATGTGACTCCTAATTATGCCTATTTTCCAATTGTTTTTGATAAGAGTCTTTTTGGTAAATCAAGAGATGAAGTAATGGAAGAATTACAACAAAAAGATATTTATACAAGGAAATATTTTTATCCCTTAATTAATGATTATGACTGCTATAAAAATCAATATAGTAGTAAAGATACACCTATTGCCAAAAAAATATCAGATAATGTATTAACTATTCCAATGTATGCAGATTTATCCATTGAAGATGTTGATAGGATTTGCGATATAATTTTAGAAAGGAAGAATTAAAATGAATAATAAAATGAATATAACTGTTATTACTCAAGATGATTTAGTTAAGGCAAAATGTTTAGATGTATCTAATGCTATTAAAGTTGCTGAAGAGGCATTAGTTAAATACTATAAAAAAGAAATTATTTTTCCAGATAAAGTGTCTGTTATTTTTGATAAGGATACCCAAGATAGAATCAATTGTCTACCAGCTGCTATATTAGATGAAGGTATTTATGGAATGAAATGGGTATCAGTTTTTCCGCAAAATCCAGTAAAATATCAATTACAGAATGTATCGGCTGTAATTTTGTTATCAGAATTAACACATGGCTTTCCTGTGGCATTTATGGAAGGAACCATTTGTTCTAATTTAAGAACAGCGGCAGTTAGTGCCGTTGCTACAAAATATTTAGCTAAGGAAAATGTAGAAACTATTGGCTTTATTGGAACAGGTGAACAAGCTAAAACACATCTATTAGCTATATTAAATGTTCGTCCAAATATTAAGAAATGTTTAATTTCTTCACAAAGTAATGAAACTAATCAAAGATTCATCGAGCAAATATCAAAATTTTATCCAAATATTTTATTTGTCAATTGTGCAAATAATTATCAAAAAGCTATTGAAGATGCTGATATTATTGTAACGGCTATTAGTGGACAAGAACCAGTTTTAAAGGCCTCATGGATTAAAAAGGGAGCTTTTTACTGCCACGTTGGAGGATATGAAGATGAATATGCTGTTGCTCTTAAAGCCCATAAAATTGTTTGTGATGATTGGAATGTTGTTAAACATCGAACCCAAACTATTAGTCGAATGTATCAAGAAAAACTATTAAATGATAATAACATTTATGCTAATTTATATGAAATTGTTAATGGCGAGAAAAAAGGACGTGAAAATGACGAGGAATTCATTTATTTTAACGCTGTTGGATTATCATATGTTGATATTAATTTAGCAATTGATATGTATAAAAAAGTGATAAGTAAAGGTTTAGGTAATAAAATAACTATACAAGAGAAAAATATGTTTGAATATAATAAAGAAGATTTTATATTGTGAGATGATATTTATGAAAAGTTTAAAAGGAAAAAAATTGTTAATATTGGGTGGAGCATCATTACATAAAAAATTGGTTGAGACTGCACATGAAATGGGAGTTACAACCATTGTTACTGATAATATTGTAAATGCTCCTGCTAAATTAATTTCTGATTATAGTTATGATGTTAATGTTACAAATATTGATGAGTTAGAAAAAATATGTTACAAAGAAAAAGTTGATGGTATTGTTTCTGGTTATTTAGACTTTTGCCAACGATATTATGAAGAATTATGTAGACGAGTTCATTTACCTTGCTATGGTACATATGAGCAATTTCAAATATTAACTAATAAGGATTTATTTAAAAAAAAATGCTTAGAATGTGGTGTTGATATTATTCCGTCATATGAAGAAGAAATGTTTTTAAATGAACAAACTAATATACAATATCCTATATATGTTAAACCTTCATATAGTAGAGGTTCTCGTGGTCAATATATTTGCCATAATTATCAAGAAGCCGTGGAGGCTATTAATAAAGCAAAAGAAATATCGGAAGATAATCATGCCATTATTGAAAGATACATGCAAGGTGATATTATTCAAGTAAGCTATATTATCGTTAATCGAAAAGCTTATTTATTAAGAACAGCTGATCAGTATAATGGTAAACTTAAGGATGGTATGGACCATATTTGTATAGCAGCATCATCGCCATCTATTTATACAGATTTTTACTTAAAAAAAGTTCATCCTAAAGTTTTAAAATTAATTGAAAAATTAGAAATTATTAATGCACCATTTTTTATGCAAGGATTTATTGATGGAGATAAGGTTCGTTTTTTTGATCCTGGGTTACGTTTTCCTGGTACAGAATATGCAAGACTTCTTAAAATGGCTACTGGAATTGATACACCAAAAGCTCTTGTAGAGTTTGCTTTAACCGGGGAAATGAGTTCTATTTTAAAGCAAATAAACCCTCAAAGTGTGTATTTGAATGGAAAAACAATTATGAATCTTTTTCCTGTTTTACGACCTGGTAAAATATCTAAAATAACTAGTGAAAAAAAAATATTAGCTATTAATGGTATTAAGTATATAACTTTTCGAAGAAGTATAGGCGATGTTATGCATTTTACTGGTGATGTGAATCAACGAATAGCTGAAGTAAATATATTGTGTAATTCTAAAAAAGAAATGCAAAAGGCTATTGAAGACTTTGAAAGTCAATTTAAGGTTTTAGATGAAGATAATCATAATATGGTTTTTGCTAATTTCGAAATTAGTGATTGGAAGGTGAATTAATGACAAATACGAAACAAAGTGTTTTTTCTAATGTTCTTTGGCGTTTTTTTGAACGTTGTGGAGCTTATTTAGTTCAATTTGTTGTATCGATTGTGTTAGCTAGAATATTAGGACCAGATGCTTATGGTACCATTGCTTTAATCACGGTTTTTACAACTATTCTACAAGTATTTGTTGACAGTGGTTTAGGTAATGCTTTAATTCAAAAAAAAAATGCCGATAATATCGATTTTTCGACAGTTTTTTATACTAATATTGTTTTCTGTTTAGTATTATATGCTATTTTGTTTTTAATCGCTCCTTTAATAGCTAATTTCTATAAAAATCAAGAGTTAGTTGCTCTTACAAGAGTTTTGGGATTAACTATTGTCATTTCTGGTGTTAAAAATGTACAACAAGCTTATGTTTCGAAAAATCTATTATTTAAAAAATTCTTTTTTGCTACTTTAATAGGAACAATTGGGGCTGCAATTATTGGAATATGGATGGCTCTAAATGATTATGGAGTATGGGCGTTAGTTATACAGCAAATATTTAATTTGACGGTAGATAGTATTGTCCTTTGGTTTACAGTTAAATGGCGTCCGAACAAGGTTTTTTCTTGGAAAAGATTAAAGGGATTATTTTCTTATGGATGGAAACTTCTTGCATCAAGTATTTTAGATACTGTTTATAATAATGTAAGGCAGTTAATTATTGGGAAAAAATATTCTTCTAGCGATTTAGCTTATTATAATAAAGGTAAGCAATTTCCTACTTTGATTATTAATAATATTAATACTTCGATTGATAGTGTCTTACTTCCTACTATGTCCAAAGAACAGGAAGATCAAAAAAGAATTAAAGAGATGACCAGGAGAGCAATTAAAACTAGTGTTTTTATTATGGCACCTTTAATGATGGGGCTAGCTTTTACTAGTAATAATGTTATTGAACTTTTATTAACAGAAAAGTGGTTACCATGTGTACCTTTTTTATGTATATTTTGTATAACTAGTATGTTTTATCCTATTCATACGGCTAATCTTAATGCGATTAAAGCACTTGGACGAAGTGATTTGTTTTTAAAACTAGAAATAATAAAAAAAGTTATTGGAATTATTTTATTAATTGCTACAATGAATATTAGTGTTATGGCCATGGCTTATAGTTTATTAATTAATAGTGTAATAAGTCAAATTATTAATAGTTGGCCGAATAAAAAACTTTTAGGTTATTCTTATTTATCTCAGTTAAAAGATATTTTACCTAGTATTATCTTAGCTGTTTTTATGGGTGGTATAGTTTATCTAGTTAATTATATTGGTTTA
>OCVV011360380.1_pt1 | contig 75191 bp, 50 predicted proteins | sample 1539721 | NCBI WGS metagenome assembly OCVV01 (sample SAMN02144230, study PRJEB22623) | gut metagenome | biome: sheep rumen | host: Ovis aries | place: New Zealand
TAGGCTCATTCTGAGCCGTATTCCATTCATACACATTTTCTTCTTTTTAAAATCTCAAGTAAAATAATTCGCTTGCGAAACTTTAGTTAATAATAACGACTTTTACCCTATAACTGTACGTGACATGAGTAAATTCCATATACTACCAGATTCGTGTTCATTAAACTCTATAGGCATAAATGGAATTGTTACTATTAAATGCAGAAGTATAAAATAATAAAGTGAGTTCAACGAATTCAAAATAATGTAAGCTGTGTATCAATAGCCATTTGGACTTTGATACACGGCTTTGTCATTACTTAAGCAAATGGTAAATTCCACCAGGAAGGGCTTTTAAAATGCCTTTCATCTCCATGCTGAAGAGTAGGGAGGTTATTCGGGCAATACCTATTCCGCTTTGTACGGTAAGCATATTTATTTGCAGGTCGTTATGCTTTTGTAGGGTATCGACAATCTTTTGTTCTTCTTCCGTAAGATCAGGGAAGAGTTGTCGCTCAATACCCTCTTTGCGTGCTTCCTGTATCTTTTTCTCGTCTTGCCAGCCCATAGCCTTAACGAAGTCGAAAGCCGAGGTGATAAGACCTGCTTCGTTGTCGCGTATGCTGTTGTTGCAACCCTCGCTATATGGTGCTCCAACAGCACCAGGGAAGGCAAAAACATCACGATTGTAGTCGCGTGCAATACGTGTGGTTATGAGGCCGCCACCATGGGCTGCACTCTCCACAAGAATGGTGCTATCTGCCATTCCTGCAACAATACGGTTTCGTCTCACAAAGTTCTGTTTGTCGGCATTTGTCATGGTGGTGTATTCCGTGAGCAGTCCGCCATGGTTAAGCATCTCTTTTGCTGTGTTGCGATGGGCAGAAGGGTAGAGGTTGTCGAGCCCATGAGCCAGCACGCCAACAGTTTCATAGCCATTTTGCAGAGCCTGTCGGTGGGCATTAATGTCAACACCATAGGCAAGACCGCTAACTATGAGCACCTCGGGACACATTTGTCTGAGGTCGCTCATGAAACGGCGGATGATGTCTTGACCATAGGATGTGCAATGGCGTGTGCCAACAATACTAACCACGTGTTGCTGGTTGAGATTGGCTGAACCACGATAGAATAGAGCCAAGGGGGCATCATCACATTGGCGAAGCCTCTCGGGATAACGTTCATCGTTCATGCAGAGAATCTGCACCCCATAGTGTTCATCCCATTTTATCTCGTCGTCAACGCGCCTCTTTATCTCATCGATATTCCTGAACGCATCAACTAATCGCTGGCTGGCATCGGGAATGAGACTTCTGATGTTCTTGCTATGTTGCATTATCTCGGTAGCGCTACCAATGTTGCGATACATTTCGAGTATTCCAGCCAAAGAATAGAAACCTATTCGTGAGAGAATGAGCGTGTTGTATATTTCCTGTTGGTCAAGCATGATATCTTAATATTACAGAACTAAATCAGTTCAGAAGATAAAGGAAGTTAAAGGGAGTTATGCCGCTTTCAGCGGCGAAGATATAGGACAAATGTCTTTTATCTTCTTCTAACTTCTTATAACTCCATTTATCTACTAATCAAGCAAAGCTTGCGAAATGTTATTTTTTCATGTAGGGAGCAAAGGCTTTATCGTAGTCCTCGCTGTTTCCCAAGCGTCCGTTAATGAGGCACACAAGTTCTACTGTAGCTCTACAGCAAAGCTTTTCATCGTTTTTGCGGAAAATATCCTGATGGAAGATATATCGTACTCCCTGCTTTTCAAGCCACAAGCGTGAAATGAACCAGTCGTCGCAGGTGAGTGGAGTTTTGTATTGCAGATTCATTCGTGCAACAACGGCATCAATTCCTTTTTGATGCATCTCGCTAAAGCTAAGTCCTGTTGAGTGCAGAAAACGATGACGGGTGTGCTCAAAGTAATGAAGGTAGTTGGCGTTGTTCACAATACCTTCAATGTCACACTCGTAGTCGCGTACCTCCATCTCTGTTTCAAAGATGTAAGGGCTTTTAATTGTTTTATTATCCATTTTTTTGTATTATCTTCTGAGCAAGCAAAGCTTGCAAAACTTGAATTATTTTTTCGCTTTTAAATATTCATACCCTATGCGGCATCTAAGGCATTCTTTTTTGTCGCAATATTCTTTCTTTAGCTGTATCAGAGCCTGTGAGTCGCCAGCGTTAGAAACCGTTAGTCCACATTCTTTCCACATGCGCACGATATGGTTGTCTTCGGCTTTCAGCTGTTCTAGGAAGTCGAATGCTCTATCTACCAGTCGCTCATCGCTTTTATGCCGTCCGTAGGCAAAGAATATTGGTATTACCGTGTTAATCATCAGCAGATTGAGAGAGAATGGTGATAGATGCTTCTCGCTCTTGCCAGATTCAGCACCAAAGGTGTAGTGAGTTTCCCAATAAGGGGTGACACTTGTTCGTAGCATTTCGCCAGCTTCTTTCACATCTTCACATTCTATCAGTTGACTAAGCGATGCTTTGTTTTGGTAATATAGATAGGCAAGCTGTGAGATGCGAATGTGTGGGAAGTTCTGAGGACGGAGACGCAGAAATTTCCATGCTTTATAGTTCATGGGCTTTAGGTTGAACTTATGAGCAAGATACAAGTATTCGTTTCTCAGTTTGGCGAAGAGTCCCTCGTTGAGGGCATCTTGCTGATAGCGTTCGGGTATGGCATCAAGTTCAAGAAGTCCGGCTTGTCCAAGGAATATAGCTTCTATCTGAAAGAGGTTATCTCTGTGGTGTGCAACAGCATTAAGCGGAATGTTGAGTGCCCATTCTTCAAACGCGTCTCCGTTTATGCCAAAGCCATAGTTGCGTGCCATAGTAACAAAATAGGCTGCTTCCCACGAGCCGTTACATTGTTTTACACGTTTTTGAATGGCTTCTGTTTTTTGCTCTAAGCGCTCGGTTTCTAATGCCGACATCCAAGAATGAACCATTAATGTGGTAAGGTTTGGAATAATCTTGTAACAAGCGGGATAGCGGTCTATGACAAGCAGTTCCTTGTAGTGCTCAACAACATGGTTGGGAATGTGTAACTCCAGTTGTTGTAGCTTGTTACCATTAAGGGTAGTAACATCGCTATCAGCCTTCTCAACAACATGAAGAATAACGTTGTCGTAGTTGGCATCAAGATGATGGTTGTGAGAGTACCAGTCGCTTGCCTTTTCATGAATCTCTATGTTTCCAACCCATAGTGTGCCGTTGATCTTAACCTTTGCGTTGAAAAAGTCAGGACCAGCATTCATGTTATGCAGCCCTGGGTCAACAACTTCGACGAGTTGTCCGTCGGTAGTTCTTAGAGGTTCAAGAGGAAACATTTTGTGTTTCCAAACATAGTGAAGAAGTTGTTCCATATTGTTAATACGGCATTAAATTATATGCAAAAATACAAAAAAACTAAGAAACTGCATCTTTTCCAGACAGTTTCTGCGTCAATTATCTGTAAATTAATAATTTAAATTTGTATCTTTGCCTGTGCAAACGCAAATGAGGCAGTAAAAATTACTAAAGAATTATGAAAATAGCATTGATAGGCTACGGAAAAATGGGGCATATGATAGAGCAGATTGCCCTTGAGCGTGGTCATGAGATTGTGTGTAAAATTGATATCGATAATCCTGACGATTTCGATACACCAGAGTTTGAGAGTGCAGATGTAGCCATTGAGTTTACTAATCCTATGGCTGCTTATGATAATTATCTGAAGGCATTCAAACACCACGTGAAGGTGGTTAGTGGTTCTACTGGTTGGATGAAAGATCATAAGGCAGATGTTGAGGCTCTGTGCAAGGATGGTAAGAACACTCTTTTCTGGGCAAGTAACTATTCTGTTGGAATGGCTATCTTTGAGGCTGTTAACAAGTATCTTGCCAAGATTATGAATGGTTTCAAGCAGTATGATGTTGATATGGTTGAAACTCATCACATTCATAAGCTCGATGCTCCATCAGGAACAGCTATCACCCTTGCTGAGGAGATTGTAGAGAATCTCGACCGCAAGAGCGACTGGAAACTTGGAACAACAGTATGGGATGACGGTAAGGTTGAAGGCTCTGAGGAGCACAAGCCTGAGGAACTGCTTGTTAATGCTGTTCGCCACGATGAGGTTCCTGGTATTCACACCATCAACTACGATTCTGATGCCGATAAGATTACTATCACTCACGATGCTCATAGTCGTAAGGGATTTGCTCTTGGTGCTGTTTTGGCTGCAGAATACACGCTGAACCACACTGGTTTGCTTACAACAAGTGATCTCTTTAAATTCTAAAACAGAAATTATATGATCGATAAAGATAAGCAGGAATTAAATATGAAGAAGCAATGGGCTAAATGTGTTATTGTCCTTGTGTTATATCTTCTATTTCTTCTTTGGGTTAAAAGTTGGTGGGGACTGCTGGTAGTTCCTTTCATTTATGATGTTTATATCTCTAAGAAAATAAAGTGGACTTGGTGGAAAAATGCTGAACCTGTAACCCGTTTTGTTATGAGTTGGGTTGACGCATTGGTGTTTGCGCTTGTGGCGGTTTATTTCATCAACCTGTTTGTTTTCCAGAACTTCGTTATTCCATCAAGTTCATTGGAGAAGAGTTTGCTCACAGGCGACTATCTTGCTGTTTCAAAGTTAAGCTATGGTCCACGTATTCCTCAAACTCCTCTTACCATGCCTCTTACTCAGCACACTCTGCCAATCATCAATGTGAAGAGCTATATAGAGTGGCCACATTGGGATTATCGTCGTGTGAAGGGCTTGGGAAATGTTCAGCTTAACGACATTGTTGTGTTCAACTATCCAGCAGGCGATACTCTTTGTTCTGCCGATGCCTATCAGGGACAGGATTTCTATTTGTTGAGCTATGATATTGGTCGTCAGCTTATGGAACAGCAGGCTCCAAATGCTGTAAATGTAGCTATGCTCGATCCTCAGCAGCAATGGGATTATTTCCACAGCATATACAATCTTGGTAGAAAATATATTGCTAATAATCCACAGGAGTTTGGCGAGATAATTTCTCGTCCTACCGACCGCCGTGAAAACTATGTGAAGCGTTGTGTTGGTCTTCCGGGTCAGACTTTGCAGATAAAGAATCGTATTGTTTATCTTAACGGCAAGGCTAATAAGGAACCTGATAATGTTCAGTACACTTATTACATTAAGTTGAAGCAGGATATTCCTGAAGAACTGTTGGATGAACTGAACATCAGCATGGAGGATTTAGGCACATTCAATCAGTCGGGTGTGATGCCTCTTACCAAGAAGGCTTACAAGACCCTTGCTGCACGTAAGGATATAGTAGAAACTATCCACCTGAATACCGATGCTGTTGTTGGCGATCTTTATCCTCTTGATGCCAATACAGGCTGGACACGTGATAACTATGGTCCTATTTGGATTCCTAAAAAGGGTGCAACTATTACCCTTAATATGAAGAATATAGCAATCTATGAGCGTCCTATCAAGGTGTATGAGGGCAATAGCCTTGAGGTTAAGGGCGGTAGAATATTCATCAATGGTAAGCAGACAAATAAGTACACCTTTAAGCTTGACTACTATTGGATGATGGGTGATAATCGCCACAATTCAGCTGATAGTCGTTATTGGGGATTTGTGCCAGAGGATCATATTGTAGGTAAGCCTATATTCATCTGGTGGAGTCATTCTCCTGATAAGAAGGGCTTCTCAGGCATTCGCTGGAGTCGTCTCTTTAATATGGTTGATAACATAAAGTAAAAGTTATATAGTGTTCTCTTTCACCCCACAAGGGGTGGGAGAGGCTTTTTTGTTAAATAGAAAAGGAATTGATAAAGCAGACATTAAAAACAATTGTGATAATGGCAGCAGCGTTGTTGCTGGTGTTTGCCGTTCGCATTTGGGTATTCTCTATCTATTCTGTTCCTGCCGACAACCTTATAAAGGGGTGGAAGCAAGGCGACAGGGTGATGGTGAATAGGCTTGTATCAGCTCCTTTGAAACGAGGCGACAAGATTATATATACAGACAGCGTTTACGACTATATGGCGCAGATACAGGCTATTCCTGGTGATACTATAACTTTGAAATGCGGTCGCTTCCTCATTCCTGAAGTATGCTGCCAGCGTTGTGGCTGTCCCGACTGTAAATATTATCTTGTGAGAGTAGGCAACAAGCAGCAGCTTATTCATAAACACCTTATTGTTGGTAAGGCAAACAGATTATTTCATCTTCCATTTTGAAAACAGCAATTCTTTCATCAGCTTATTTTGCTCCTGTTCAATGGTATCAGAAGCTGAATCGTTACGAGAATATTGTGATAGAACAGCATGATAATTTCGTGAAGCAAACCTATCGTAATCGTTGTGTTATTGCAACAACACAGGGTTTGCAGGCACTTACTATTCCTGTGGAGCGCCCTTCTGATGCGCGTTTGGACAAAACTCAGCTGAAGGATGTGTGTATAAGCGATCATGGTAACTGGCGTCATTTGCATTGGAATGCTTTGCTGTCGGCTTATGGTGAGAGTCCTTTCTTTGAGTATTATGCTGACGATATTCGTCCTTTCTTTGAAAAGAAATGGAAATATCTGCTTGATTTCAATATGGAGATAAATCAGAAGATGATGGAGCTGCTTGATATTGAGAAGGCTAATATTTCTCTATCAAGCGAGTATTCATCTTACGATGAAAAGGGCGATTTCTTTGATTTTCGTGATGTTATCCGTCCTAAGCATCCTGGCGAGGACAAGGAGTGGGAGGCTAAGAAATATTATCAGGTTTTTCAGCAGAAATTCGGTTTTCAGCCTAATCTCTCTATCCTTGACTTGTTGTTCAACGAGGGAAACGAGGCTGTGTATTATTTGTAAGTTTTTTGCTTTATGAGTTGTTGAATTATAAATTACAATTTCAACAACTCACACATTTCTTCAAAATTATTAGCTACGGCAATATAGTTGTGCCAGTTGCCACGGATAAATCCATCACTTTCAAGTTTGTCAAGTGTTTCGATAAGCTTGTTCCAAAAGCCTTTCATGTTGTATAGGATAACTTTTTTGTTGTGATAGCCTATAGTGTGGGCTGCTGCAACGGTGAACACCTCGTCGAGTGTGCCTATACCTCCTGGCAGAGCTATTATAATGTCGCTTTGCAACAATAGCATGTCTTTGCGATCGCTAAGGTTGTCGCAAGGAATCTCTATGTCATTATATTCGCTTGTGCGCCCATTTTTCTCTACAATAGTGGGCACAATACCTATTACCTGACTGCCTCCTTCGTGAGCCGCCTTGGCAATGCAGTTCATTAGTCCCATGTTGGTACCACCAAACACAAGTGTGTGCTTCTTTGAAGCCATCCATTCTCCCAGTTCTTTTGTCAATGTAAAGAAGTCGGGATCTATATTCTCGTTAGCCGAGCAGAATACTCCTATTTTCATACCGCAAAGATAATTATTAATTTGGAATTACGAATGTGGAATTTGGAATTCTATTTCCACATTATTTATTCACTCTCTTTGAAATGCCAATGGCATCTGTAGGACAGATGAGGCGGCACAGGTGACAGCCCATACATTTCTTGCCAATGATGTGTGGTTTGCGTGTGTCCACATCAAAGCTGATGGCTTGGTGTCCTCCGTCTTGGCATGAAATATAGCAGCGTCCGCAACCGATACATTTATCAAGGTTAATCTTGGGATAAACCTTAGTGTCGCGGTCAAGTTGTGATGGTAGTACAACGTTTGTCAGTTCTTCGCCCACAATGTCTTCAAGGGTGATGACTTTTCCTGCTTGCTGTGACCTCTCTTTAAGATAGGTTTGCAATCCCAGTATAAGGTCTTCGATTATACGATAGCCATATTGCATTACGGCTGTGCACACCTGTACATTGTGGCAGCCTAACTGTATGAACTCCAAAGCATCTCTCCATGTTTCTATTCCACCAACTCCGCTGAACTGTGTCTTTTTGATGATATTGCTTGATGCCATTTCGTATATGTAGCGTAGCGCAATAGGCTTAACGGCTCTGCCTGAATAGCCGGAGATTGTCTTCATGTTGCTTACACTTGCTGTTGGCGTCATAGTGATACTCTTGATGGTGTTTATGGCAGAAATGGCATCTGCACCGGCAAAGTATGCTCCGCGTGCAGGTTGGTTTATATTGGTTATATTTGGTGTCATCTTGGGGATGACAGGTATTGTCACGTTGTTCTTCACGTATGAGGTGTAGAATGTGACAAGCTCTGGGTTTTGTCCCACATCGCTTCCCATACCAGCCAAGCGCATCTGTGGACACGAGAAGTTCAACTCCACAGCATCGCAGCCTGCTTCTTCTGCCATCTTTGCCAATTCTATCCATTCCTCTTCAAACTGACCCATGATAGATGCTATGATTACCTTTGATGGATAGTTCTCTTTTAGGCGGTGTAAAATATCGAAATCTTCTTTATACGGATTCTCGCTTAGTTGCTCCATATTGCGGAAACCCATGAACGAATTTCCCTCTTTTACTGCGTCGAAACGTGGCGACACCTCACGTATTTCTTGTTTGCATATTGTTTTGAAGAATACTCCAGCCCAACCGGCTTCCAATGCCCGTGCCACCATTTCGTAGTTGGTGCACACGGCTGATGAAGCAAGAAAGAATGGATTCTCGCAGGGGATACCGCAGAAGTTTATGGCAAGATTAATGTTTGATACCTTTTCTTCTGTATAGTCTTTGGTTGCTATTGTTAGCAATTCTGTGATGCGTATTGGGTGATCGTAGTGGATACAAACGTTCTCTGCACGTTCAAGGTCGGCTTTTGTACAGTTGCATATCCATCGCCCGGCATTCTTCTCGTTGTCGAACCGTATGGCTCTTATGGCGCGTGCCGGATCTCCTGTTCCACACGCTTTGGTGCAGGGTGCGTTCTCACATAGCAAACAGCGTTTTGCCTCTTCATATATATTGATCATGGACATGTTGTTTAGGTTTCACAAAAATGTTGTAGTAACAATTGCAATATTCGGAAAAATTCCCGAATAATGCAAGTTTTTTACTAAGAAACGTATAATATTTGTCATTCATGGTAAAAAGGAATGACAACTTTGTCTGAGTTCATCTAAAAATCAATATAAACGCATTATAGACTCATTATAGAGGAATTATAGAACCTCACTGTTTGGTAAATAATTTTACATCATCATCTATTTTCCCTCCCCTTCGGGAAGTTTGGGAGGTTTTTGCCGTTTCTTCTGTAATGTTCAGGATAAAGAAAATGCTTGCACACATAATGGCTGCCCCTAAGAGCATGGTTATAATTCTTATGTTCTGAAGTATGTAAAGTAATATTTCTGATTTTACACCAAACATTAACGCTTCTACAGGGTTAGGGATAAGTAACGATAGTATGCCCATAACACACCCCAAGATCACTCCTATAGCAAAAGCAATTGTTGCCACACGTTTGTTTTTGCTTTTTTCTTCCTGCTGGTATGCCTTAACATATTCCACAAGTTCCATCTGGCGTTTTACCTTCTGCATGAAGGCATCATCATCTGTAAGCTGTGGATGATAATTGCTAAAAAGCTCCTTGAAATATTTATCCTCGTTCATGTTGCAATATGTTTTTAAGTTCTTCACGTCCACGTGACAAGTGTTTCTTTACGGCACTTTCGCTACTATCAATGATATTGGCAATCTCCTTTATGGAATATCCCTGCATATAGAAAAGCAGCATACTTGTGCGGATTGTTTCTGAAAGAGAGAGCAAGGCGTTGTGAAGCTCTTGATAGTGAAATGATTCATCAGAGCCTGTGCTTGCTGCAACAGTGACAGCCTTGTCAAGAGAATATACTGATGTATTCTTCTGCTTACGCTTACTATCAAGGAATATGCGATAGGCAATCTTTATTAGCCAAGAGAGAAACTGTCCCCTCTCATCATAATCCGAGAGGCGGAGGAAGGCTTTCACTAATGTTTCTTGAGCTATGTCGTCAGCCTCTGTACTGTTGCCACAGCACAAAGCCGTCAGGAACCTGCGCAATGCTGCCTGTTCCCGACTAACCTGGTTGACGAATTCTTCTTTGTTCATTACTCGTCAGTTTCTGCCTTGATATTATTCAATAACTTTTGTCCGCTGAAATAAGCAACAAGCAAACCAATACCCACAGCCAGAGGTGCAACCACAAACATAATTATTGCGGGAATAAAATCAGCCCTAACAATGTTTTCGCCAAGATATTTTAGAGCAGCAAAAGTGAGTAAGGTAAGTATTCCTACTGCTGTGCATATTGTGCCCCAGAGTATCTGTCTGTGCAGGCGGTTTATTAAGCGTTCATTAAAAGGTTTCTGAGGAGAAGCTAACTTCGTCATCAAATCCTCAATATTCAAATCGCCATTCTTTTCAATAGCTGTCATTATAATCTCGCTTTGTTTGTCTGTCTCATGCTGTCTGTTACGATAATATAGCCATACAATCATTATAGGCAAACATACGCAGATACCTAATGCCATTAATACCTGAACGCACGATGTGATAACATAACCTATGTCCATTTTTTCTTTCTTTTTATTTGTTAAACATTCTATTTCTTGAACCAGTTCAAATGTATAACGGAAAAAGTAGGCAAAAAGTGACATTGGATATAAAAAATATTGTAAATTTGTCATATAAAACCAGATACCATGGACGAAAAGAAACCTACACATAGGCAGCATAATCCTTGGCACGACTACAAGAGTCGTAGCATATACCATATCACCATTGTAGTGAAGGATAGAAGTTGCGTGCTTGGAAAGATAATAGGCGATAGTGTTGAAAATGCTTTCTGTGAGCTTAGTGCTCTGGGGCATGATGTGAGCAGATGTATTCAGGCTATCCCTGTAATTCAGTCACAAAAAGGCAGGCAGATAAAGGTGCTTGCCAAGTGCGTGATGCCCACGCACATTCACTTCTGCCTCTTTGTTGAAGAGTCTATGGATTGTCCTTTGGGCAGCATTATCCATGGTTTTAAGGTTGGCTGCAACAAGGCTTTGCGCAAATATCTTTCGCCCGACCTTGGTAATGTCGGGATGCCCAACGGGAAACAAGATTCTGTGACATGCTCTCCTTTGAAAACGAATGCAGTACAACAGCGTCAGCCTGTTGATGATTTGCATGCAGTGCAGAACTTCCCGTTGGGTGCTGATGCCGTACAACGGCATCCATTTATGGCTCATGCTTCAAAGCTGCTAATTGAGGAGCACTCGCTTTTTGAACCCGATTTTGATGAAACCATTCTCAAACATAGAGGTCAGCTTCGCCACATGATAGATTATGTGCACGACAATCCTCGAAGGAAGTGGGTGAAAGAGCATTTCAAAGATAAGTTTATACCTATGCGCCGCATTAGGATAGGAGAGAACTACTATGATGCTGTTGGTAACCTTATGTTGCTGGGATTGCCCCGTTTTCAATGCCATGTGCGTTCATTCTGGAAGGATGAAGAATGCAGAAATCATCAAAACACTTGTGTAAAGAAGGCGCGTAGCAATTATGCCATTGTTTCGCCTTTTGTCTCAGAACATGAAAAAGCTGTTATGGATTATTGTTTGAAAGAAGGACATAGCATTATCAAACTTGAAGTCAATGGCTTTTCTAACTACACCACCTGCCCTGGCGAATTGTTCGATTATTGCATGCAAGGTCAAGTTCTGTTGCTTGTCCCTTCTGAGTTGCCACATGTAGAACGAAAGGGAAAAGTGTCACGACAGGAGTGCGTGTTCCTGAATGAACGGGCAAGAGTAATGTGTGATGTGTGTGGTTAAAATGTCCTTGCCAAATTTGTGAATACAAAATATAGTTGTTATATTTGTAACACAATTTTTTCAAAGGGGAAATGTTATTAATTGATTGCTAACTCATAATGGCTGTTTATACGTTTAGGTTGTTGTGATAGGCAGAAAAACAACTGTTGTAAAGTTAAGTTATTCTGATATGAAGAAACTAAATATAACTCCATTAGATAATTTTTTCTTTCTTTTATCTTATGTGGTTGCTGTGCTTATAGTTGGACATGATAGTATAGTAAGTGATATAAAATATCCAAGATGGTTAGAGTTTTGGGTTAGAACAAACGACAATGTTATAATGAATGTAATATCATCTATTATTTTGCTTTGTTTAGTAGGGTATATCGTTTATAATATTATTCTGAATTTCGAACAAAACAGAGTAAAAGATGGTTCTTTGTTTAGATTTGTTTTTCTATGGCTTTCATTTGGGCTTCTTATAAGATATCGTGATATAGAATTACCTCATATTTGGAATAACGTTTCTTATATTTGGTATGGATATCTAGCGGTTGTATGGTTGATAGTCCAGGAGTTTTTACGCTTTACCCATAATGATAAAAATAAGAAGAGAACTTACCCGTTTGATAAAGAATTATCTGGTTTCTCTACGCAAACACCTCAGGATGATTTGAAAGAATTTGGTGGAGATCTTTATGCTGCAGTAATTGTAAATAAGTTATTAAATACTAAGGTAGATGAAGCATACGCATTGGGGATTTCTGGTAGTTGGGGTAGTGGAAAAACACAGTTTTTGAAAAATATAATGAATTATCTTGAAGGTAGAGCTGTTGTGATAGAGTACAATCCATGGTTAGCCTCTTCTGCTTCCATGATTATAACAAACTTTTTTGAACAATTGAGTTCTGAGTTTGGAATAAAAACTAAGAATCAAATTAACAAGTATGTAAGTCAACTTGTTGAGTCAAACGTAGGCATTGCTTCTTATTCAATTATAAAATTTGTAAAGTCGTTTGTTACTGAAAATATTCATATCTCTGATGTCAGAAAGCAAATTTCACATGAGATATCTGCGAAAGAAAAGCCATTCGTTATTATTATTGATGATATGGATAGACTTGAAAAAGATGAGATATTGGAAGTTCTGCGTTTAATCAGGAGTACTGCTAATTTTAAAAATATGTACTATTTAGTTACATACGATAAAGAATATGTTGTTAGTTCTTTAAATGACTGTAAAGTAAGCAATGCAAACAAATATTTGGACAAGATTTTTAATCTAGAGATAAAACTTCCAGTTCCTTCTAAGGAATACTTAATGGATATGCTTATAGAAGAATTTGAAACCCAAGCAAAGGATTTAGGTATCTTTGTTTTAGCTAGGATACGCAATCAGATGACGCTATCTTCTTTAGATATATCAAAATATCTTAGAAATTTTAGAGATATAAAACGTTTTGTAAATCTTCTATGCTCAGATTTGGAATATGTTGTGTTATCTGGTTATACTAAAGAAATTGATATTATGGAGTTTTTTTTGTTAGAATTGCTTTATTATACTGACAGCAAGAGCTATAAAGCACTTTCTGATGAGCCGCATAATTTCTTCCAAATAGAAAAAGACTCTGTAAGTAAAAAAATATATGTATATGAATCTCCAGAAGATCAATCAAAATTAGATAAGACACAAAATTTGATAAAATGTTTGTTTGATAAAAAAGATTCGTACGATAAACTTTCTGTTCAGTTATTGTCAAATTATGACCGATACTTTTTCTTGCATAATAATCCACATGGAATATCGCAGAATGAATTTAATATTATTTTGCATGCAGAATCTAAGGTTGATGTCAAAGAAAAAATAAGAACATGGGTCGAATCTTCTCATATAACTTCATTAGAGATACAAACAAAGTTTATAAATAATTCACAATGGTATAGGTTGTCTGGTTCGCTTTGGAAGAATTATATAGGCGCTTTATTTGAGTGGTGCAAACAGATAACAGATGAAGATGTAAAAAATTATGTCTTAACAGTTTGGGAAAATGTGTTCTTAAATAAAAATTTGCATGATAAAAACTCAGATATCATAATTAAAAGTATAAATGATGGAATTGATGATTTGGTTAATTGTGCCTTATATGTAAAGGCGCAGATGATACTAAAATCAATCATGAGTTATCTAACGCTAAGAGGTGAAGTTGTTAGTGGCAATATGACACCATATTTTGTGTGGACAAAGGATAAACCTGCTTTTGTACGAGATAAAATATGTGATGTTTTTAGATCTTTTCTTCGTATAAACCAACCTTCAATATATGATTTGTGTAGTAGAGATAATTTGCTTTGTGAGATGCTTTTCTATTCCGTCGGAAATCCTCCAAGTGGGGCTGAAGAAGCGAGAAGAACTATGGTATTAGGTGAATTGAAAGAGTATTTTAGTAAAACACGAAAGAATAATGAATTTAAAATATTTTCTGCAATGCTTAGTAATGCTTCTCATAAAATAGAACCAGTTGACGTAAAAAAAGATATTGCAGAGTATTTGTTATCTATTTTTGGGAATATAAAATGTTTTGAAGAATTTGTTTATGATTGTTTTCCTGCTACAGAAAAACAAAATATAGATGATTTTTTTGATAAAAATCCGTTATTGCGATTATTATAGAATACAGTATGGACACCTTATCCCCGCACCAACGCCACATGAATATGGTAGCAATCAAAGGCAAGGATACCAAACCAGAGATTATTGTCAGGAAGTATCTTTGGCATAGGGGATTTCGTTATTTGTTGAATGACAGGAGGTTGCCTGGACGGCCTGATATAGTGCTGAAGAAATATCGTACATGCATCTTTGTTAATGGCTGTTTCTGGCATGGACACGAGGGATGTAGATATTATGTTGTGCCAAAGAGCAATACAGAGTTTTGGAAAAAGAAGATCGCAAGGAATATCGAAAGGGATAGAGAGGAACAGCAGCAGTTGGCTAAACTTGGTTGGCATTGTATTACGGTTTGGGAATGTGAACTTAAGAAAGACAGGCGAGAGAGTACCCTTGAATCTTTGGCTTTCACTCTCAATCATATTTATCTTCAGGATCATTCTATTCCTTATCTGAATCCAGAGGAAGAAAGCATAATTGCTGCGGAACAAGGCATCGATGAATAAGATACAAGTTAAGGATCAGGATTGTTATCATACCATTTATGCTTTTTTACGTTTTTAAATTCTTGCATTTCAATCAATTATGTTACCTTTGCGCCCAGTTTAGGAAATGCACCCGATTTAAATGGCTGGGAGGGTGATTGTCCTTCTACATTTAAATTTAAGGTTTTAAGATTGAAGACATTTGAAGAATTGGGCGTTTGCGAAGAGATTCGCCACGCCATTGAAGAGCTTGGCTTTGAACAGCCAATGCCAGTTCAGGAAGAAGTAATCCCGTATTTACTTGGTAATAAAAATGATGTAATTGCTCTCGCGCAAACGGGAACAGGAAAGACCGCTGCTTACGGTTTGCCTGTTTTGCAGAAGACTGATGCATCGCAGAAAACAGTTCAGGCTGTTATCCTAAGTCCTACCCGTGAACTTTGTTTGCAGATTGCTGATGAGCTGAATGCTTTCTCGAAGTATATAGATCATCTTAATATCACAGCTGTTTATGGCGGTACTGCTATCAGCTCTCAGATTCGTACTCTGAAACATGGTGTACAGATTATCGTTGCTACTCCAGGTCGTTTGGTTGATTTGATAGAGCGTGGAGTTGCACAGCTCGATCAAGTGCGCAATATTGTGCTTGATGAGGCTGACGAAATGCTGAATATGGGTTTCTCGGATAGTATCAATGCTATCTTTGAGCAGTTGCCCGAGGAGCACAACACTCTGCTATTCTCTGCTACTATGAGTAAGGAGGTGGAGCGAGTTGCCAAGAAATATCTTCACGACTACAAAGAGATTGTTGTAGGTAGCCGTAATGAAGGTGCCGAACACGTTAATCACATCTATTATCTTGTTCATAGCAAGGACAAGTATCTTGCTTTGAAGCGTATAGTAGATTATCATCCACGTATTTTTGCAATCATCTTCTGTCGCACAAAGATAGAAACTCAGGAGATAGCCGATAAACTGATCAAGGACGGATATAATGCCGAGGCTCTTCATGGTGATTTGAGTCAGCAGCAACGCGACCTCACCATGCAGAAATTCCGCAATCATAATGTGCAGTTCCTTGTAGCTACTGATGTGGCTGCACGTGGTCTTGATGTAGATGAACTCACACATGTCATCAACTATGGTTTGCCAGATGATATAGAGAGCTACACTCACCGTTCGGGACGTACAGGTCGTGCAGGACGAAATGGTACATCTATCAGCATTATCCACACAAAGGAAAAGTGGAAGGTTCGCCAGATAGAAAAGCAAATTGGTAAAGACTTTATAGATGGTAACCTGCCTGCACCTGAAGAGATATGCAAGAAGCAGCTTTATAAGGTGATGGACGACATCATGAAGACTGATGTTGATGATGAGCAGATTGCTCCTTATATGGAGGAGATAAACCGCCAGTTTGAGTTTATCGACAAGGAAGACATCATCAAGAAAATGGTAACAATCACCTTCGGTCGTTTTCTCGATTACTACAAGAATGCTCCTGTTATTGAGAAACCTACAGGTCGTTCTAAGGAAACTGGTAAGATGGGTAAGGACAAGGTTTCTGGAGGTCGCCGCAAGCATGAGGCTGAGGCAGGTTTTAAGCGTCTCTTTATAAATTTGGGTAAGGCTGATGGATTTTATCCAGGTGAGATAATGCAATACATCAACAAGCATGTTCGTGGACGTCAGGAAGTGGGACATATTGACCTCCTTCAGAAGTTCTCTTATATCGAGGTTCCTGAGGATGATGCCAAGAAAGTGATGAAAGCACTTAATGGAACTGTGTATAAGGGTCGAGAAGTGCGCTGTAATGACGCCGATGAGGCTGGACACGGTAGAACCTCACGTGGTGCTGGTTCACGCTCTGAGCGCGTTTCTAAACGCGAAAATTCACGTCGTGATGATAGTTCTCGCAATCATTCTTCTCGTCGTGGTGCTGATCGCAACAAAAACTATGGTGGAAAGAAAGATGATTGGCGTGGACTGATGAAAGATGCTAAGGACATAAAACTCCGTGGCTCAGAACCAGATTTCAGCGAAGAAGGCTGGGCACGTCGTTATCCAAAGAAGAAAAAGTAAAACCCCTCCCGACTCAATGGTCTTTGCACCCCCTTCTCTTCCCCCGTTCCCGGGGGACAGGAACCCCGAAGGGGAGGGGAACTAATTGTAGAAGATAAAAAAAGTATAAAATGAAAAAAGCCAATCTGTTACTCAGGGTAGAGTAATGGATTGGCTTTTTATTGTACGCTTGACAGAAATGCTGTCAAGCTGTTTTTGAATCTTTACTTAGCGTTGATTTCCTTGAGGAGACGGTCGGCATGTCCCCACTTATCCATCATGTAGAGAACGTAGCGGATGTCAACACCGATGCAACGAGCCAGACGGCTGTCGAAGTTGATATCGCTTGACAGGCTGTCCCAGTTGCCATCGAAAGCGAGACCGATGAGCTCTCCCTTGCCATTGAACATTGGTGAACCTGAGTTACCACCAGTGATGTCGTTGTTGGTGAGGAAACAGAGCTGCATCTTGTTGGTTGTCTTGTCTTGATACTTACCGAAATCCTTTGCACCAAGAAGTTCGTGCATGATAGGTTCTGCCTTATAGTCGAATACACCTGCATCGCCCTGTTTCATCTTTGCAACAATGCTTGATGCCTCAGTGTAGTAGTTGGTTTTTTGATTTCCGATGGTGAAACCGCCTACCTGACCATAGCTCAGACGCATTGTGAAGTTGGCATCGCTATAGTGTGGCATATCCTCCTCCATGCGTACCTTAGCATCGCAGAGGTAACGTTCTTGAGTGCTTATGCTATCTTCAAGTTTTATGATATCGTTATAGTATCTTCCTATTAGCTCTGTGAGGTCGAGACCGTATTGAACTCCAGGATCTTTCATGTAGCTCTTCTGATTTACATAAATCTTCTTGCCATTCTTCATCAACTGGCTATTTTCCCAGAGATAGTCAACGTATTTCTTGTAGTCACCACCAAACTTCTTGTCGATAGTAGCATAGAATTTAGGCAGATACTCTGCTGGCACGTGCTCACGATAGTTTTTCAGCAATGTAGCCTGAACTTCCTTGTCGAGAGCAGCATCCCATGTGTCGCTATTATCCTTGAAGCAGATATATTGTTTCTTTCTATTGTTCTCAGGACCTTGAATCTGCATCTTGTTAAGTTGCAGGGCACGTGTAGAGAACTCGTTTGTGCGGAAGAATGTTTCTGTGAAGTAGGTGTACACCTTGCGAGTGATGAAACGAGTGTCATAAAGGCGTTTCATGAGGTCGAAATCAAGTTTCCCTTTGAGATACCCGGTAGAGTCCTGCCAAGCGCGCAGACGAGTTTCAAACTCCTGCTTCTGGTTTATAATTCCGATAGAATCGATACATTTGTTCATACCGATAGAATTCTTCCAGTAATTGGCTGACTGTGCAAACTTGCTATCGTATTTAATGCGGACAGCTTCGTCAGCACGCATGTGCTTAGTCATCACATCCTGTTTAACGCCACGAACCTGAGCACGTGGGGCGTTGATAGCGTCGCGACGTTCTTTGATACCATAGCTTGAAAGATAACGGCTTGTAGAGCCAGGATAGCCAATAGTCATGGCATAGTCGCCATCTTTGTATCCCTGAAGGCTCACCTGTGCATAGCGCTTAGGATGATATGGTGTGTTATCTTTGCTGTAGGCAGCAGGTTTGTTGTTCTTGGCATAGATACGGAATACTGAGTAGTCGCATGTTTGGCGAGGCCACATCCAGTTGTCGGTTTCACCACCAAACTTACCCATACTCTTTGGCACGGAAAAGACAAGGCGTATATCGTCAAACTGCTGATATGTTGTTGCATACCATTTGTTTCCCTCGAAGAATGCGTCGATTTCTACATGATAAGTCTCATCTGTTTTGCGAGCCTCATTGGTAAAAACCTGTTGCAGCGAGTCGATGAATTCTTCTTTTCTCTCATCACTCATGTTGTAGAATCCTGCATCGATAATTTTGTCGGTAACATCCTTCTGGTCAATCATGAAACTAACAAACATATCTTTGTTTGGCAGTTCTTCGCTGAAATCCTTGGCATAAAAACCATTAAGCATGTAGTCGTGTTCAACAGTAGAATGACTACGTATAGCCTCAAAGCCGCAATGGTGGTTGGTAAATACCAATCCGTCAGGACTAACAACAACACCAGAGCAATAGCCAGAGAAGTTTACTACTGCAGCCTTCAAGGAGGTGTCACCTTTGTAAAGCTGATCGTATGTCAATTCAAAACCATAATTCTGCATGGTTTCAAACACCTGATTAGGGAGGTTGTAGATTGTCCACATACCTTCATCAGCATGTAAAGGTGAAAGAGTAAAAAGGTAAAAAAGTAAAAGGGTAAAAGTCTTCTTTAAAGTAAAAAGATAAGAGGGTAAAAAAGTAAAAAGCTTATTACCCTTTAATGAAAGTCTCTTGTTCATATTCTAAGGATTAAGTTATTTCTTGAATTTCTTTCCGATTATAGGCAGAGAATTTAACGGCATATCCTTTTTTACTATTAATGCCATGAATGCCACTATGAGTAGGGTATTGATGCCTAATGACAAGGCAAAAGCAAGGTTGCTGTTGCAATAGTTCATCAATGTGTAGATAATAGCTGAAGCTATCACATAGATTGTCATGTCTTTGATAGGATAGTTGATAGGGTAGTATTTCTGTCCAACAAAATATGATGTTAGCATAGCCACACCATAGCCGGCAAAACCTCCCCACGCACAAGCCACATAGCCGTAACGTGGCACAAAGATGATATTGATGGCTATAAGAACAGTACAACCAATACCCGAGAAGATAGCTCCCCAGATGGTTTTGTCGATGAGCTTATACCAGAAACTCAGATTGAAGTAAACACCCATCATAATCTCTGCTGCCATAACGATTGGCACTACATTCAAACCATCCCAATAATCAGGAGCGATGATATAGCGTAGCAAGTCCATGTATCCTACCACGAAGAGGAATGCCAGAAGGGTGAAGATTACAAAGAACTTCATGGCTTTAGCATAGGTTTCGCGATTGTCTTTCGACTTGTTCTGCCCAAACACGAAAGGCTCGTATGCCAAGCGGAACGCCTGGGTTATCATAGCCATAATCATTGCTATCTTTGAGGCAGCACCATAGATACCCAACTGAGTGTGGGCATCGGCTTTCTCATATACAAATGGGAAGAGGATCTTATCAGCAGTTTGGTTTAGAATACCTGCTATACCCAGTACAAGGATAGGCCAGCTATAGCCGAGCATGTGCTTTAAAAGTGTCTTGTCAAAACCAAAACGGAATCCGCAAAGTTCTTTTGCAAGTAGCAGTATCTGGAATGCTGAACAGAACAGGTTGATATAGAACACCCACTTTACATCGGTCACTCCCATGAAGAGATAGGCAAAGCAGTTGAGCACAATCAGCATAGCGATGTTGATAAGTTTGATAGTTGCAAACTTTATTGCTCGGTTCTGAAAACGCAGATAGTCGAAAGGTATGCATAGTACAGAGTCAATAGCTACTGTTATTGCCATGGTAGCTATATACTCTGGGTGGCTGGCATAGCCTTGAAATGATGCTATAGGGTTAAGAAAAATAAGTACCAAGGCTACAAAGATGGCTGATACACCACCTACCGACCATAGAGTAGTGCCGTAAACCTTATTGGCATCCTGTCCTTCTTTGTTGGCAAAGCGGAAGAAGGTTGTCTCCATACCAAAGGTGAGGAGCACCAGTAGCAGAGCTGTATAGGCATAAACATTGGTGATGACACCATATCCGCCTGATGCAGCTGAAATCTTTGCTGTGTACAGAGGTACAAGAAGATAGTTGAGGAAACGTCCGATAATACTGCTTAGTCCGTAGATAACAGTATCTTTTAATAAACTTTTTAAGTTTGCCATTATATTGTTTTTTTCTCGTTCTAATGGAATCTAAAAGAAGATATAGGCTATGGCGATAGCTGCAAGTGAACCGATAAGGTCGGCAAGCAATCCGCATGTTACCGCATGGCGTGTGTATTTAATGTTTACTGAACCGAAATATACTGCAAGGATGTAGAAGGTGGTGTCGGTACTGCCTTGGAACATACAAGCTAATCTACCCACAAACGAGTCTGGTCCATAGGTTTTCATTGCTTCAAGCATCATTCCACGTGCACCACTTCCCGACATAGGCTTCATCAAGGCTGTTGGTAAAGCTCCAACAAAATCGGTGTTTATACCCAACTGATCCAAACACCATGCAACACCATTGATGAGCATATCCATAGCTCCTGAAGCGCGGAAAACTCCTACGGCAACAAGAATAGCTACAAGATAAGGAATGATGCGTACTGCTGTGGTGAAACCTTCCTTGGCACCTTCGATAAATGAATCATAAACATTGATCTTCTTATATAAGCCAGCACCAATGAAACTCATAATCACGCTTAGTAGAATTAGGGGGCCTGCAACAGAAGTTACAGTAGCCATTGTTTCATGATCCATCTGACCGAAACTCCACACTACGATACCTACAAAGGCACAAAGGCCAAGCATGAAGGCAAGGAGCACAGGTTGAAAGATGTTTATGCGCTGCCACATAGCGGTTATTATCATTCCAGCAAGAGTAGCAACGGTTGTAGCAAGAAGGATAGGCACGAACACATCGGTAGGACTTGCTGCACCATAGCTTGCTCGGAAGGCAAGGATGGTAGTTGGTATGATGGTGAGTCCTGATGTGTTGAGCACCAGAAACATAATCATTGGATTGGTTGCGGTGTCTTTCTTGGGGTTTAGTTCCTGCATCTGACTCATAGCTTTCAAACCAGTTGGGGTGGCTGCATTGTCGAGCCCCAGCATGTTACTGGCAATATTCATAAAGATACTTCCCATAGCAGGGTGGTTCTTAGGAATGTCGGGGAACAACTTTGTGAATACTGGGCTGAGTACACGAGCCAGCAGGTTTACTGCACCAGCCTTTTCGCCAATTTTCATAATTCCTAACCACAGGGCAAGCACACCGGTAAGCCCTATTGAAATTTCAAAGGCAGTTTTTGAAGTGTCAAAAGTAGAATCAACAATCTTTTGGAAGACAGTTGTGTCGCCCATTAAAAACTGTATCACAGCAAAGATAAATGCGATGATAAAAAATGCTATCCAAACGTAATTTAATACCATAGTAAATGCAAAAGTAAGAAAAAAAAGAATTAAAATATCATTTTTCTCTTATTTATTGTTACTCAAACTGGTATTTTGGTTATCTACCGTAACTGTCCGATAATCTTTACTTTAGGATTTCTTGACAGGTCACCAGGATTGCTCCCGGGTGCTCCTTCTGGCACTTCCTTTCCTGCTTTCCGATAGTATTCTTTCCAAAAATTGGTGATTTCACCGCTATTATCGTGGAAACTCATTGGAATGGGAGTAAAGAGCAGATGACCTTTGAGGTCTTCATAGCTGAGCTGTACAAGTTCACTACAATAGATGGCGCTATCGTTAGGCTCAAAATAAAAGTCGTATGGCCTACCAATATAGCTTTTTGCCTTTGATATAGATGCTTTCACGTTCCATTCTTCTTGTATCCTGCCGATATAGATATGTTCTTTTCGCCGGTTTAATCGTTCAAAAGTGCTGTCAATAGGCTGCATTACGACTCCTTTATGTGTGGCTTCAAGAATATATGGCTTATTGTTCACTTGTGTGAATATGGAAACATGATCTATTCTTTTTCCTTCAAAACCACTTGTTACATCGGTTATGGCATTACCTGTTTCTGATGTATAGAAAAGTAGGTCGCCTTCTTTTAGTGGGAGAGAATAATGTTGCGCGTAGCCCATGAGGGCTACACACAACAAGATACAGTTTAATAAATGTCTTTTCATAAGCCTATATGGAATTTTACTCCTGCTATAAACCAAAAACCTGGTTGTTGCAAACTTCCGAAGTCGGCATATCGGTGCGAAATGAGGTTGTTGCCTTCAATATAGAGGCTATAATCTGGAGTGTTCCACGACAAACGGGCATCAACAAGACTATATGGTGAATATTTCTTCAGGATATTAGTCTTTGTAGCTTCGTCATATCCTGCAACATAGTTTCCATTTCTCTTTTGAAAACGGTAGTTTATGCCTAATGCCAGATTCTTCCAGATATTTAGCTGTAGGTTTGCCACAAGCTTATGACGAAGATATTCCAATACATATCTGCTGGTGATACCCTCGTATTGCTTTTGATCCTGATTGAGATAAGCATATTGAATGGCTATTTTTCTCAGTAAGTGCTGGTTTGGTAATAGCTCCATAAGGTTCATGCTTATGTTTGCTTCTGCTCCTATAGCATTTATCTTTCCGAAGTTTGTTGTTGTGAGAACAGCAGTTTCTGCCTTTTCATCTACTATCCAGTCTATCAGGTTGGTGTAGTGATTGAAGAATACATTTGCTGAAGTTTGGATAGTGTTGCTTATGTATTTTGTTCCAACTTCCACGGCAGACAGTTCTTCGGGCTTTAGGTTTTTGTTGGCGTTATAGCCTTTTGAGTTGTAGTAAAGCTCCGTAACCGATGGCATTCGCAGAGATGAGTTATAAGAAGCATACACTTTCCAGTTCTCGGTCGGTCTGTAGCACGCTTCTATACTTGGATACACCCGCATGTTCATCTCCGACCAACTGTTTTTTACAGCTGTTATTCCCATTGAAAGAGTAAAATGCTTCAACAGGATGTTGTGTTCAAGAACAAACTGCACGTTGGTGCGGTTTATGCCATTGGTATAGTCGCGATTTGTGCTATGAATGTGGTGTGGGCGTGTTAGTTTTTCGCCCAGATTACCACTCACAAGGTCTTCCTCTCGCATTTCTGCTCCAAAGGCTGTTCTTCCTGCGGCCCAGTCGAAATATCCGTTAAGGTTCACTCCAAATACATCTGTGCGATGATAGTTGTAGGGATAGGCTTCTGGGTTGTTGTGGAACAACTCAAAACGATCCATGTTTCTGTTCCAATATATTAATGGATGAAAATGGAAAATACCATTTTTGTTTTCAGCCTGTATGGCGGTAAAGGATTTAAATGTTCTTTCATATTGCTCATCAGAGTAGTTGCTATAGAACGTGTTACTGCCATAGCCTTTTGTGCTCATTCCGGCATGCCATCTTACATTGACATTAGCATCATAGTAACCTCCTTGATAGAACATTTTCCCTCCGTTGTAGTCCATGTTAAACGCTCCAGATTTGCTCCGGCTATATCCGTCGCTACGCGTGTAAGAACCCGAAAAAGAGTGATTCCATCGTTGAAAATTCATTTTTACCCTTGCTCCCAGCTTGCCATAACCATAGCTTCCACCTTCTGCATGTGCCGAAACCGATGAGTTGTCGTGTTGTTTTGTTACAATGTTGATAGCTCCGAGAAGGGATGAAGTTCCGTAGATATGAGCAGCAGGTCCTTCCAGAACTTCGATACGTTCGATATCGTCAATATCGCAAGGGAAATCGAACGCGTTGTGACCTGTCTGCGGGTCGTTGATGTTCACTCCATTGAGGAGGATCGTGATCTGTTCATAGTTTCCACCTCTTATGCTCACGTCGGTCTGAGCTCCGATAGGTCCTCGTTGCCTTACATCAACGCTGGCAACATACTTTAGCAGATCGTTAATACTTTGTACCGGCGCCTGGGCAATATCCTCATGGCTCAGTACAGTTACCATTCTCGCTTGTTGGCTTTCTGCCAATGGCGCACGCGATGCCGTCACACTGACTTCATCCAGCTCAAGTGCTGCTCCGCGATACAGAGAGTCGGTGGTAATCTTGCTCACATCTGTTGAGATGCCGTCAGCCTTGGCGTATGTCAAGGTGGCAACACTCAATGTGCCCACAATTACCTCGCGTCCCAGTACAGAGAACAATGAGTAGCCTTTATTCGAGAAGTGTTTGAACTTCAGGCTTGTGCGCTTGTTGAAAATTGTTTTGTACATTTGATTAATTTATTTTCGCTGCTTAGCAAGCAGTGCTAAGCGCATGCAAAGGTAAGAAAAAGTAAAAAGGTAAAAAAGTAAAAGGGCAAAAAAAGTAAAAGCCTCACCCTTTTGGGATGAGGCTTTTGCTGGTTGAGTATCGGAGTTATCCGATTATTCCGAGTTTTCCGAGTTTTCCGATTATTCTGAGTATTCTGATTATTCCGAGTTTTCTGTTAGCCCTCCCTCTCCTTTGGAGAGGGCTGGGGTGAGGTTTTACTCTTTTACTTTTACCTGCTTATCTCTAATGAGCTTTATTCTTCTCTGCAGGTCCTGAAAATGCTGTTTGTTTATGCCTGAAGCTGTTGTTGCAGCCTGTGACTTCACATAGTTCTCTACCTTGTCAAGATGCTGAAGCACATAGAGTAGGGCGTCACTATTGTTGAAATCACCCATAAGTTTAGCACTCTTCTCATCTGGATTAATAAGCTTGTCGAGCTGCTCAACATAGCTGCGTTCGAGTGAACGTCGGGTGTTATTAAGCATTTCTTTCTTGTTGTTCAACGGCTTCCATACAATAGCAAAGAGACTGTTCATATAGTCATCGAGCTTTAGGGCTGAGGCTGATAGGAACGAATCGTTATAGATTGTTGTAAGCAGATTGGCTTGAAGGCATCTTGCGATTGTATTTTCTTGACGACTCTTAATATCCTTAATTACATCGAAACCAATCTTAGAGATTACATTGTCAGGATAGAGCCACATAGGTGCTTCAAAGACATGACGGTCTAGATAGCCTAACACTTCTTTCTGCTTGTAGGCAGGAGCTATCTCGATGGCATTCTTGCCAGGCATGTTATTGATGTAGTGACCACCTAAGTTCTTTAGCACGTGGTTCAAGTAACGACGATACTGGTCGCGCACACTCTGGTGCATTTCTTCCATGTCTTCATACTGGTAGTTGTCTTGATGAGTCCACTTTGGAAGGTTTGCCATCACACGCTTAAGGTTCTTGATACCATATTCGCTTGCCTTAACATTGTCGTCACCAAGGTCTTCTGTCTGAGCACGTGGGTCTTCGTCTCGTCCTTCACCACCAAACCAAAGACGAGGATTATCAGCAAGAATCTTTGTTGTCTCAGTCATAAGACCTTCTTTCTCGGCAATCTCGTCCTTAAATTCAGGGCGATACTGGTAGCCCCACTTAATAGCCCATTTGTCGTAGTCGTTGATGCGTGGGAACAATCCCTTGGGTGATATGTTGTCTTCTGGCTGTGCTACATAGTTGAAACGTGCATAGTCCATGATAGAAACGGTGTGCCCATGTTTCTCAACCCAAGCCTTGTCACGAAGTTTCTCTACTGGTGTGGCATGGCTTGCACCCATATTGTGACGCAAACCGAGAGTGTGTCCCACCTCGTGTGAGCTAACGAAGCGTATTAGTTGTCCCATCAGTTCATCATCAAGTTTCATGCTCTGTGCACGTTTGTCAAGTGGACCACATTGGGTCATATACCATTTTGTGAGCAGGTTCATCACATTGTGATACCAGCAGATATGGCTCTCGATAATCTCTCCTGAGCGTGGGTCAATGATATGTGGGCCATAGGCATTCTCTATCTCGGCAGGAAGGTAACGAAGCACACAATAACGAGCATCGTCAACACTCATGTTTTTATCGTTCTTGGGCCATTCCTTACCCACGATAGCGTTTTTGAAACCTGCAGCTTCAAAAGCTACGTTCCAGTCGTTGATACCCTGAATTAGATAAGGCACCCATTTTTTTGGTGTTGCTGGGTCAATATAATAAACGATCTGCTTCTCTGGTTCAACGAGTTTGCCTTTGGCGTAGGCTTTCTTATCTTTTGGCACAAGACGATAGCGGGCAGCAATATGTTCGCGTTGTGTTCTGTGCTGGTCATCGTTGAAATAGGTGATATTTGTGGTGAAATATCCCACACGCTCGTCCCATAGTCGTTTACGCATTGGCTCTTTAGGTAAAAGTACCATAGAAGTGTTCAAACCCAAAGTGATGCTTCCTGTGCGAACAGCTCTTGGGGTTGATCTGCCTATTCTTGGTATATTACCACCTGCACTTCCTGATGCAGCAGAGTAAGTGCGTGTAGATGCAATTTCGATGTTGATAGGGAACACCTTCATTGTGTCGATAAATGTGCGGTCGGTTTGCTGACCACCAATGCTGTATTGGCTGTTTGACGATTTAGGAATACCCACAATGTCGTTGTCCTTCATGAAGAGGTTTGTAACCTCAATGAGGTTCATGTGCTTATCCTTGTTTTTGCCGATGATCTTGAAACTCGAAACAATAGGGTCGGTTGTAGAGGCTTTCAGAGTTTTCTCAATCTTAGAATCCTCTGGAGCTGTCTGTGTGAGCACATAGGCGCGCATGAGCATTGTTTTCTCATCGCGTTTCTCAAAATATATGGTATTTTCGTTAACCTCTTCGCCAGAGAATTTACCCATACCTTGGGGAACACTTGTAAAGCGTGTCACAGAGAGAATGTATCTTCCCAAGAGAGAATCTGGTATTTCAAAATACCATTTGTCTTCAATATGGCGCACGGTAAAAAGGCCCTTTTTCTCGGTTCCACCTTTCTTCAGCAGTTCGTCATACTCGTTTTTCTTTTCTTCCTTCTTTTTCTTGGAATCTTTTTTCTCGTCTTTTTTGTCTTTAGTCTCTTTCTTCTCATCCTTCTGACTCACCTCTTTTTTCTTGGTGTTGTCGTCTTGATACTGAGAAATGACAATACTGCTGGCTGAGGCTCCAAGCACCAGTCCAACAGAGCACAGGCCAATGACCAATGTTGATTTTAAGTTCATAATATTATGGATTGTATGTTAGCTATTCAAATATAATGATGCAAATTTAGAAAAAAAGTTTAATATAATCTACTTTTTTCTTATCTTTATCCCCCAAAAACATAACAATTTGTTGATATGGATAGAAGTAAAATAATTGTTCGCACAAGTGTAATAGGTATTGTAGTCAACATCTTTCTTGCCTCATTTAAGGCTGTTGTTGGATTATTTGCCAATTCTATTGCTATTATCATGGATGCGGTAAACAACCTTAGTGATGCGCTTTCATCGGTAATAACTATTGTGGGTACAAAGTTGAGTGAGAAACCTGCTAACCGTTCACATCCTTTCGGCCATGGACGAATAGAGTATTTCTCGGCTATAATCATTTCTGTTATCGTACTTGTGGCTGGTATTTCTTCACTTATAGAGTCTGTTAAGAAAATATTCAATCCAACAACTCCTGATTACACTACATCCACTCTGGCTATTATCATAATGGCTATTGTGGTGAAACTATTGTTGGGTCGATATGTTAAGAAGGTGGGAAATGAGGTTAATTCAGATGCTCTTGTAGCAAGTGGTGCCGATGCCTTGTTTGATGCCGTAATCACTCTTTCCACTCTTGTCTCTGCCATTATCATGTTGCTTTGGAATGTGAGTATTGATGGGGTTCTGGGAACATTGATTTCGCTTGTCATCATCAAATCGGGTGTTGGTATGCTGAAGTCGCCTATAGATCAACTTCTCGGTGCTCGTATGTCGCCAGAGTTCATCAAGAGTGTTAAGGATGAGTGTATGACCTTCCCCGATGTTCATGGTGTTTTCGATGTTGTTATGCACACATACGGTCCCGACACAATTATCGGTTCTCTGCACGTCAATGTTCTCGATACTCTTAGCGCATCAGAAATTCAATGTCTTGATCGCAAGATTGCCGAACGTCTTCATACTAAGTTTGGCATTATCGCAACAATAGGAATTTATGCTATTAACACCGGAGATACTCCTGCTGCCAAGATGCAGGCAGATATCATGAAACGTGCTTTTGATAACGATGAAATTCATTCTGCTCATGGATTTTATTGCGATTTCAACGCTAAAATAGTGTATTTTGATCTTATGCCAGAATACAAGGTTACTAATCCTGTGGATCTTCGTGATAGTTTTATCGCCGAGCTAAAAGACAACGGCTATGCAGATTATGAATTCCACATAGCCCTTGACAATAATTATAGCGAAGACTGATTTTGTTCGGCTATCAAAGCTTAATAACAATTTCGTTACCGCTATATTCTACGGTTTTTGTTTCTCCGTTTACCAGTCTTATTGTGAATTTTCGCTTTTGCAACATACCTTTGAAACTGCCCTTTCTTTCGCCAATGGTGAGGGAACGGGCTTTTTCATTCCATGTCAGTTGTATTGTTGTGTAGGCTCCATTCTCATAGTTATAGTTGTCGCCCTCATCTTCATATAGTGTGAACTTAGCGTTGGCTCCGGGATATACCCTTAGTTCAAGATTGTCCCAAGCCCTCATATTGGCATACTGGGTTATAGGCGCAAGAGGCAGAATGCTTCCTGCTTTTACAAACATTGGTGTGTGATCAATAGTTGTGCTAAGAGTATAGGCTTTGCCGCCTTGATAAAGCTTTTCTGTGAAGAAGTCGTACCACGAAGCACCCTTTGGAAGGTATTTTTTTGTTGTCTTTTCTACGGTGAAATCGATAGTTTTGTTGTTTCTGCCTTCTTCAATATTGTTGTCTTTGTTCCAGCCTGTCATGGCATCGGTCTTTATAACCATTTCGTCGGTGTATTGTGCCTTGTCTATTGGCGCAGCAAGCAGGGAAGAACCAAACATAAACTCGTTTCCCATGTTCCACACATTCTTGTCTGAAGCGAAATCGCTAACCAACGGACGGATATAGCTATCGCCAGCCGATGTCACCTGCCATGCTGTGCTGTAAATATAAGGCAGGAACTGGTAGCGCATACGGATGGTTTTCTCGATGGCATCATAGATTGGTTCTCCCTTTTTACCAAACTGCCATATCTCGCGTGGGGCATCAGCTCCGTGGCTACGGAACACAGGACAGAAGAAACCATATTGCATCCAGCGCACATAGAGCTCTTGATATTGTGGGTTCTGTGGTGCAGAGCCAGCTCCCTTAGTATTGTATGAGCCACAGAAGAAACCACCGATATCGGTATTGAAGTTAGGACATCCTGTCATAGAATAGTTTTGTCCAAGAGGCATCTGCTTGCGAAGCATGTCCCATGAAGAGTTCACATCACCGCTCCACAACCCAGAGCCATAGCGTTGTTGACCTGCAAAAGCAGAGCGAGTCATAATGAACACTCGTTGCTTATCAGATGTGGCTCTCTGCTTGTCGTAAACACCACTCACGGTACATAGCGGGAAGGCATTTCTCACTTTTCGCCATGAGCCAAGACCAGTAATGTGCTCATAGTCGCTTTCCTTTGGATAGAAGCAGTCGGGATCAGTGGAATCCATCCACCATGCATCTACACCATAGTCAAAGAGTCGTTTCAGGTTTTTCCAATAGATATTTCTTGCTTCCTCGCTATAGGCATCATACACTCTCACGCCTGATGGATAATCCATGCGAGGAGGCCAGAATGAAAGTCCGCTTTGTGGCCATGTCTGAAAGTCAAAGAGCAAGCCTTTCTTATCAAGCTCCTTATATGCAAGTGTGTTTGGACCAAAGCTTGCCCATATAGAAATCATCAGTTTAGCATTCATGCCATGCAGATTGTCTATCATCTGTTTGCCCTGCTCGAATGGCTCACCAAGAAAGTCCATGGCATTCCATGTGTAGTTGCTTCCCCAGTATTGCCAGTCTTGAACAATGCAGTCGAGAGGCACTTGTAGCTTGCGATAGTGGTTCACTACATCAAGAACCTCTTGTGCACTCTTGTAGCGTTCCTTGCTTTGGAAATAGCCAAATGTCCACAATGGAAACATTGGAACTTGACCTGACAACTCTCGCATCTGTCTGTTCACACCATCAATCGAGCCGCCATACATGAAATAATAGTCGACAGCATCGCCCACTTCGGCTGTGAACGACATACCTTCTGCGTTGTCATCAAACTGAGCACGTGAATAATTATCCAAGTATATTCCCCAACCTTTTACCGATTGCAGCACATACTGAAAATCCTGTAGATTGCTTTGCTCCATAAAGATGCTTGTTCCTCTGCGGTTGAGCTTTCCGTCTTGAATAGTGCCCAAACCATATATTGCCTCTTGTTTATCGAGGGTGTAGGTTTGGTTCACCTTATAAGAGCCTTTGTCGGCTCCTTCTGTTCTCTCTTCAAACTTGAAACTCTTTTCATGTAGTAAGTTCTTGCCTGAACCAAGGAACTGTAAGCGTCCAGAACGCTTGTCTATCTTCACAGCGAGATTACCACAATTTAAAGTTGCTGAAGTGGCATTCTCTTTTCTGCTCACTTTTAGTCCCTGTTGAGGTTGCATGGTAACAACAAGACTTTTTTCTTCTTTGAAAGCCTTGTTGGCAGGCCATTTCGTCACCCTAACAATAGTAGGAGAGTAAAACTCTACCTTGCAGCAATACTTGCCCGTTGAGAATTCAAATCCCTCAGCCATGCAGTAAGCAGCTGAAGCCATTAAAATAATTCCTAATAAAAGTAATTTTTTGATAATCATTTTTAGAGTATTTAGGTTTGCTGCAAAGATAGTCATTTTCTCAATCCCTTTTTCAATAGTTTCAGCTTATTGTTTTACCGTTCGTTTCAATCTTTTTTTTATTGGTTAAAGAAACCGTAAATATAGCTTTGAACGTTGAGTTTTGAACATTGAACTTTTGCAGGGGCACTCGCAAAAGCCAGTGTTGAGATTTAGAAGAAAAACCTCGGTGCGTTGCACCGAAAACCCTAACGAAATATCAAAACGTAATTGCATGCTTATTCAGTATAAGGTTTTTCTTCATAATTACTCAAGCAAGAAAAGTAGGTTAGCCCTAAGTAAAATTGAAAGATGGAACCAACGGCCACTGACTGAACGTTTGCTGTCTGCGCAGCAGGTGCAAACATAAAGGCTAAGGAAGTAAATAATGAAAGATTTAAATATTATATCGGCGTAGCCGACTAATCTTCAATCTTCAACCGAAGGTCATCGACTGAGCAGATGCTGTCAACGAAGTTGGTGCATCTGAATGAGCGAAGGAGATAATAGCGAAGCGCCTTGGGATGTGATAGGCAGTCTTTATCATTTATCATTTGTCAATTTTCATTTAGCGGAGCGCGTCCGCGCATTCCTTCGATATGCCTTCGGTAGCCCTTCGAGACGATTTCGAGACGATTTCACCCTGTTTTGTTAATCTTTTTCTGTTTCAATGGAGTATTGAACCGAAAGTCGCTGACCGTGCGTTTGCTGTCGGTGTAGCTGGTGCAAACGCTCAGTCAGTGATAATTTTTAAATATTCAATTTTCAATCTTCAATAGCGAAGCTATGCTTCGCATCTGTTGGTTCTCCTCTCCTTCGGAGAGGTTGGGAGTGATTCTTATTTTGTAGGCTTGATGCTGATGGCATAACCACCACCAGGAGCAGCTTTCAGTTTGAGAACAGACTTTGATGTAACTGTTTTCTTGCTGATTACGTATGCCTGTGGGTTGGTGCGATAATCGGCATTCTTGGCATCGGCATAGCGAAGGGTGTTTTACGCTATGCCGTTTTGTGTAAAGTTTTTTGTTTATCTTTTCTTTGCTGATTCTCTCATGAAGAGGTAAGAGGGTTTGTAGCCGCCGGCATCAACAATAATTTTTTCAAACACGATTCCTGGGTCTTTAGGGTGAATGGTAAGGGTGTGCCATTCGTTGTTGCCTGCAGGAAGGGTGATGGTGCTTTCAACTACTCTGCGTGCTATGGTTGGGTAGTAGATGTTGTATATGTTTTCGGGTTTCTCGTTGAGGTTGTGGTTGAAATTAATGGTTTGCTTTTCGCCATTGTCAAGGGTAACCTCATATTCCATTCCGCCTTTGTTCTTGTAGTCGAGAGTTGACTTCACGATGATATGAATGGTGAATTTGTCGGCTTTTTCAGCAACAGGGTTAAGGCGGAACTTATAGGTGAGAGAAGCATCGTCGGTAGCCTCGGTGTATGGAGAGAGTGCCATTCCGCTAAGTGTTCTGCCGATGAATGGAAGTTCCTGCCAGTTGGCTTTGCTTGCATTCTTGCTTGCGAAATAGTGGGCAGCCTCCATAGAGATGTAGGCTGTGTTGTCGTCGAAGATGTAGCCGCCATCTTTGCTTTCGCTAACTGTCATAAGCTCTGGCAGACGGTCCTTGGGGAAGTTGTCGTTCCATGTTCTGTAACCAATGTGTTTTTGGGTCATCATGTGGTTCCACTTGCCGTCGGCAATATCGTGATTATATTGTGCACATAGAACAGAGTCGCGTTTAAAGGCTTCCTTTGCTTTCTTTGCCCATTCGTTGGCTGCTGGGTCAGAGAGTTTTGCAAGGTAGTGGTTCATGGCTACTGCCTCATACATCTGATAAAGGTTGGTCATAGCCTGAATAGGGAATAGGATTAGCTGGCGATAGCTGTCGTGAAGGTTTTCGGGAAGTTGAAGATAGAGTCTGAGTGCATCTGCTTCGAGAGCGGTATATTCTCCTACCACCTGCTGCCATTCGCCTGTTTCAACGTTATAGGTGTTGGCATCGAGCATTTCTGGGGTTACTCGTCCGTTGAGCCATCCAATCTTGTTGAGTAGCTCGGCTGTTTTGTCGGCATATTCCTCGCCAAACTGCTCGGCGCAGAATGGGCGTGTGTGAGTGGTGACAACATCGCTATTAGCTGTTGCAGGGTTCCAAGCCATATCAAGGAAGAACTGAATAGGGTATTCCATAGGTTTGAGGTCGCCAACGTTGAGAATCCACAATTTCTGTATGCCGTGGTTATATGCCAAAGAGAGCTGTTCATACATGTTTTGGGTAGGGGTTACGTTGAGCCACTTTGTGTTACGTGGTGCTCCAACGTAGTCAACGTGATAGTATAGTCCCCAGCCTCCTGGATGCTTCAAATCCTTTGTTGTAGGCACTCTTCTCACGTTGCCCCAGTTGTCGTCGCAAAGCATAATGATAACATCATCTGGAACTTTCATTCCTTTGTCATAGTAGTCGAGCACCTCTTTGTAGAGTGCCCACATCTGAGGAGTCTTTTCTGCCTTTTTGCCTGTTACATCTGAGATAATCTGGCGCTGGTCCTTGATGATTTTCTCCATCAGCTTCACGTTTCCTGTGCCTTCCATCTCTTCGTCACCATCACCTCGCATACCGATGGTAACCATTGTTTCCCAGTTCTTGGCTCTTTCCATACCTCCACGCCAGAAGTCGCGAAGCTCCTCGCCGTTTCTTGTGTAGTTCCATTCTCCGTGGTTTTTTCTGCGTTTCCAATCCTGCTGGGCGCGTGCCATAGGTTCGTGATGTGATGTTCCCATCACAATACCCATACGGTTGGCAAGTTCGCCATTTTCAGGGTCATCGTCATAGAAAGCGTTTCCCCACATGGCAGGCCACAGGTAGTTGGCTTTCAGACGCAGGAGAAGCTCAAATACGTGTTCATAGCATTTGTGGTTCTGTCCTCCGAACTTCTCGTTAGACCAGTTGGCAAAGCAAGGGTGCTCGTCGTTGATGAATATTCCGCGATAAGCCACAGCAGGCTCCCCGTCGGTGTATTTTCCGTTTTCAACAAACAGTTCCTGATGTTTTTTTGCAGGTACGTCTAACCACCAGTACCAAGGCGACACACCTATCTGGCGCGACAGCTCGTAGATACCGTATATCGTTCCTCGTTTGTCGCTTCCTGCAATAACGAGGGCTTTCTTTATGCCTTTTACAGGGTTGTCAACAACCGAAAGGATGTATTTCTCACGTTTGCCTTGAAGCTCTTTCTTGCTTATCTTTCCAGAAGCAATAATACGCTTTATGAGTGCCGACTGCATGCTGCCCACAAGGATACAGCCTTCTGTGGCGTTGTTTTTCAACTGAGGCTTCTGTCCGCAAACAGCAAGAAAATCCTTTTGCAGGTTTTCTGTAGCCATGCGTACACCTTCAAAGTCGTTCTTGTCGGTAACAATATCGGCAACGTGATTTTTTCCAGCCAGCTGCATGGCTGTTGCCGACGAATTGAATTTGATAAACTGGTCAGCAGCCTTTGTGTCAAGACTTAGGCATGCTAAGAATAGTAGAAAAAGTACTTTTTTCATGTCTTTGTTTTTAGCTATAGTTTTTACAGAGTTACATAACTTGCGCAAAGATAATAAAAAAAAGTAAGAAAGAAAAAATAAAACCTCCCCCGACCCCTCCGTGGGGAGGGGAGAACTGACACAAATAAAATGCTTAAGCATATATGATGCTTCTGCTAGCTTTTTCGGGAATGATAGAATGGAGATTCCTTTAGGATGCTCTTAGGATTCCTTTAGGATGATTCCTAAGAGTTGGGCGGATTTGTGGATCGTTAGTAAAATCATTTGTCAAAAAGAAAACCTATAAAACCCCGTTTCTCAGGTTGAGACTTTGTCTCTTATGTTGTGTCTGCATGCTTTTCCTTGTATGCAAGCATACAGATAAAAGCCTCCTCCACAACACAGCCCTTGCAGGCAATCACCTGAAAACCGGAAAAACCAAGAAAACATCTCTATGCGCTTTACGCTAAATGATAAACGCTAAATGATAAAGAATCTGTTTGTATTTCGTTGTATTCTTTTTTTATATTTTTCTTCTAAATCTCAACACAGGTCTTTGCAAATTAATCTATCTTGTGTTATTTCTCGGCTTAGGCTCGGATCACTTTCGGATCACTCTCCTATCACTCTCGGATCACTTTCGGTATAGCCTCGGGCAAGAGCGAGTCTAAGGCGAGAGTGATACCTGAATGATGCGGGAGTGAAGGGAGGGTGAGACGTTGCATTTAATATTCTTTTTTACGGCTTTCTTGTTGATACTATGTTAGTTATACTTGATTTGAACAGAACGCTTAGTGTAAAAAGTTGTGATATAATTATCTCCCGTTATATTTTTTTTCTACTTTTAAATAAGTTACAATGCACTCAGCATAAAAAATAAACAAGTTTATTTTGTTCTGCTTTCGTTTTTATGTAACTTTGCACTTGCGGAATATAAACCATACGTTATGAAATTAAATGAACTATTAAAAGTTTTCCTTTTTGCGAATGCAATTATTTTTGTAGCCTCATGTAGTAATGAATTTGAAGGTGAGCCTATAAACAAACCACAACAAGAGAAAACAAATACTGACTCTGTAGCAAAACAAGAATCTTCAAAGGCAAAACTGGATACAATTAAAGAAAAGATTTATACCTTTGAAACGAATAGTGTTCCTGTATATTCTTGGAACAACAACGATGTTTTTCTTGGCAAACTGGTTTATTCAAAAATTTCTTCTTTATCAAACTTTGAGTTTCCTGCCAATATCAATTACATAAATAAGATAGATATGAATAGTGGTATTTATGGTGGTGAACTTTATACTCTTTCTGCTATACCGTCTTACGAGGCTACTCATTCCTTACTTGATAATATGCTTGCTGCAGAACCATCACAACAAAAAGGTTTTACTGTTGATTCGCCATCTGATTCTCTTTCCCTTCGTGAACTTCATTTTGAAGGCATGAAACGTTTGGGTTTGCCTCTTGATGAAATAGTTATGGGTGTTTCATACAAGAAAATTCATGATACAAAGCGATATAAGCTGAAAACTCTAACCCAGATAGTGGGCTCTGTGACTATGGATTATTATGAGAAAACAGTTTATTCCAATACCTTGAGCGATGAACAGTTGGCTGGTATGTCTATGATTAATAATATAAATATAGGTCGTACAGCAATTGTTGTGGCTGATAATGAAGGAACCTATTGTTTGATAACCTTTGATAAATATGGCTCAAGAGGTGTTGTCTTTGGAAATAAAACCCTTGAAGAAACTCTTGCTGCAACATTCCTCACTCAACCTCTTCGTATAGTTAGTTTTAATACTATGGATGTAGTTGACCAGATAGTTAAATACACAAAGTATGATGTGGATATGAGGAAGTAAACTGTGGAATTTTTACGCTCCAGTTAGAGCGTAAATTTTTCTTAGTAGGGTAGTAAGTTTTTTCTAACTAAGGATTTTTTAGCGTGTAATTTATGCTTTGTGGTGTTGTGTTGAAAAATACCTACAAAAGAAAAACTCCCACATTCTTATACTTAACAAGAATGTGGGAGATAGGCTTTATCTATGAAGTAGATTGAGTTTGGTTTGAGGTTTCAGAACATTGTGTACCTTTTGTTTCCAAGCCTTTACCTTTACGCTTTGTGATGCTTCAACATCTGCAGAAGAAGAGCAGATAAGGAAATTGTAGTTTCCGGCATCGGTAATCCATGAACTTTGTTTTTCGTTGAAGCTTGCAAGGTCTGAGGTTTTTACCGTCATGCAAATAGTTTCTGTTTCGCCAGGCTGAAGTAGTTTGGTCTTGGTGTAGTTGCGTAGCTCCTTGGCTGGTTTGTTGGCTTTCTTGCTGTTTGGAGCAGCCACATAGAGTTCTACAACATTTCGTCCTGCCTTGTCACCTGTATTCTTTACAGTTACTGTCACCTCGTAGCCATCGTTCTTTGGAGTAACTTTAAGGTTGTTGTAGGCAAAGGTGGTGTAGGATAGTCCATAGCCGAAAGGATAGGCTACAGGTTTGCCGAAGCTGTCGAAATAGCGATAGCCCACATAGATATCTTCTTCGTAGTTGGTGAAGTTGATGTCTTTTTGTGGATCACGAGGTTTCATCTCCTTTTGGCCATATCCCCACATGAACATACTGCCAAGCATGTCTTTGCTCACTTCTGCAGGGAAGTTTCTGTCGGCATAGGCATCGCCATAGTTGATTTGGAAGGTCATAGGCAGTTTGCCTGAAGGGTTTACCTTGCCAGATAGAACATCGGCAACGGCATCGCCCATTTCCTGTCCGCCTTGCCATGTGCATACAAGTCCATCGACCTGATTCTGCCAGCTTGCAACATCAATAGGACTGCAGATATCAAGCAAGGCAACAACCTTTTTACCAGCCTTGTGATAAGCTTCGGAAACAGCCTTGATCATAGCTTTCTCGCCATCTGTGAGATAGAATTCAGACTTAGGACGATCGGCAGCCTCGCCCGACTTACGACCTAATGTGATAATAGCCACATCTGTGGTTGCAACAGCTTGTGCAAGATCTTCTGCTGTAAGAGAAAGTTCTTCGGGACGTGCAGGAGGTGTGATGGAGAACGCTGGCTTGCCGTTAGGATTCAACTTTCTGTAACCTTCATCAATATGCTTTTTGTATTTGTTAAGCAGTTGCTTGTTAATGCAGAATCCTGCGTTTCGCATACCCTCAACAAGAGAAACGGTATAATGTCCGATAGAAGTACCGCCAAAACCACTTCCGCCAGAAATGATGTCGTAGCTTGTGTTGCCAAAGAGAGCCACATTCTTGATGCACAGAGGGAGTACGGCAGAGTTTTTTAACAGTACAATACCATCGGCACCTACTTCACGAACAGTCTTGGCGTGAGCCTTGAGGTTAGGTTCGTTGGTGTAGTTGTAGTTATTGAAGTTGTGTGAACGTACCACAAGTTCAAGGATGCGTTTCACGTTCTTGTTGAGGATATCCATAGAGAGTTTTCCACTCTTTACAGCATCGAGGATAGCCTGATATTGCTTGTCCTGTCCAGGCTGTAGCATCTCGTTTCCTGCTTTCATGGCAAGAACAGCATCTTTTCCTGCGTTCCAGTCGGAAACAAACATACCCTTCCATCCCCATTCTTCTCGTACAATGGTAGTAAGCAGATTATAGTCTTCTACCGTGTAAGGACCATTAAGCTTGTTGTATGATGTCATGATAGTCCAAGGATTACTCTCCTTGACACAAATCTCGAAAGCTTTCAGATAAAGTTCACGGAGTGCACGTTGGCTTACACATGATACATTGTTGTTGCGGTTAGTTTCCTGATTGTTGGCAACAAAATGCTTTGGACACGCTGCTGTTCCCTCACTCTGAACACCATTTACGTAGCCTGCAGCAATTGTTCCAGACAGGTAAGGGTCTTCAGAATAGTATTCGTGATTACGTCCGCAAAGCACGTTGCGAATGAGGTTCATGGATGGAGCAAGAATCCAGTCGAGGCCAAACTCCTTTACTTCGTTTCCAATGCCTTGTCCTACGGCAAAGGCAGCCTCACGATCCCATGTAGATGCAAGAGTCATGGAAGCAACAAAGTCGGTGGGGTAGTAGTCGCGATGATCCCATGCTCTTGAAGCACTCATGCGAAGTCCTTGCTGAGAGTCGGCACAGTATATTGATGGAATGCCCAATCGTGGAATGGCGTAGCTGCTTCCTGCTGTACCTGGGAATTTAGCGTCATCGTTGAAATGCATGCCACAGCCCAGAACAAGATGACATTTCTCTTCGAGTGTCATCTCTTTAATGACTTCGTCAATGTTGTCAGCACGTAGCTGTGTTTGTGCCGAAGCATTATTGCTGTAGCCGAATATGGCGGCTACAGCAACAAAAGTGATTTTTATGTTTTTAAAGTTCATAATTTTATCTTCTAAGCAGATTCAGTTTAACGTTTGGTTTCAACACATCGTTAACCTTTTCGGTTGAACCGTTAACCTTAGCTGTGAGAGTTGCCTTGATGTCGCGTGATGAGGCTGCAACAAGGAACTGGTAGTCTCCCTCGTCAACTTTCCATTGTGAGTTGACTTCATCATAAGATGCCAAGTCTGTTGCCTTTACTTTCATGTTGACAACAGTTTTTTCTCCTGATTTCAGGATATCGGTCTTGGCATAAGCCTTGAGTTCTTTCACAGGTTTGTTCTTCTCCTTGCTGTCAGGTGCAGCCACATATAGTTCAACCACCTCTTTTCCTGCAACCTTGCCAGTGTTCTTTATTTCAACAGATATGGTATATTCATCACCCTTCTGTGAAATCTTTGCGTTGCTATATTCGAAATTGGTGTAGCTGAGTCCGTAGCCGAAAGGATAGCTCACAGGAATATTGAAACTGTCGAAATAGCGATACCCCACATAGATATCTTCCTCGTAGTCGGTGTAGTCAACATCCTTTACGTCCTTGTGAACCTTACCGTCGGCAACAAATTTCAAATCAGCAGCCTGGTCAATAGGGAAGTTCTTTGATGAGTAGATATCGGTGTATTTTACAGGCCATGTCATAGTGAGTTTTCCTGAAGGATTAGCCTTTCCGCTAAGAACATCAACAACAGAGTTGCCACCTTCCTGACCAGCCTGCCAAGCGCATAGAATAGCATCTGGCATATTCTTCCAGCTTGCAGTCTCTATAACACCACCGATATTCAACAGAACAACAACCTTTTTGCCTACTGCATGATATGCGTCGCACACTTTGTTAAGCAAGTCTTTTTCAGATGAGCTGAGTTCAAAATCGTTGGTAAATCGATCTACAAATTCACCTGAGAGGCGACCGAAGGTGATAACTGCCACATCCTGCTTTTGTGCATCAGCCTTGATTTTCGCATCATCTATGTTCATTTCGGCAGGAAGTGGAGCTGGCAGGAACTTAGCAAGCATATACTTTGCAGGATCAGCCTTTTCCATAGCTTTCAAGTCGGCCTCGTATTTTTCTGCAGATGTTTTAATATAGTTTTCGTATTTCTTCTGCAAGTCGGCATCATAGTTATAACCTGCATTCTTGAAACCATCAAGAAGTGAAACAACATAGGCATGATTGACATTACCTGAACCAGTTCCACCAGCGATGAATTGGTATGATGTGCAACCATATATACCAACATTCTTGATAGTTTTGTTGAGAGGCAATGTGTTCTGCTTGTTTTCAAGAAGAACCATACCCTCTGTGGCAGACTGGCGGGTAATCTTTGCGTGTGCCTTTAGGTCAGGCTTGTTGCTGTATTTATATCCCGCCCATTTTGGTGTTTTCTGAATGAGGTCGAGGATTCTTCCTATATTGCGATCCATATCCTCCATTTTCAGAGAGCTGTCAGAAAGAGCTTTTACTATGTTTTCAAACTGTCCTGCTTTTCCTGGCTGAAGCATATCGTTGCCGGCACGCATCTGCTGAGGTGCATCAAAACCACCAAGCCAATCAGTCATAACCATTCCTTTATATCCCCATTCATCGCGCAGAACTGTTTGGAGCAGTTCCTTGTCTTCCGAGGTATATTTGCCATTTACATGGTTGTAGGAAGTCATTACAGTCCATGGGTTACTCTTTTTGATAGCAATCTCGAAAGGTTTGAGATAAATCTCACGAATAGCTCGTTGAGAGATATGTGCATCGTTGTTTATGCGGTTGGTTTCCTGATTGTTTCCAAAGAAGTGTTTTACACTTGTTCCCACTCCATTTGACTGTACTCCATTAACGTAGGCAGCTGCCGTAAGACCAGATACAACAGGATCCTCGGAATAGTATTCAAAGTTGCGTCCGTTGAGCGGGTTACGATGAATATTCATTCCTGGAGCAAGCAACACATCAGCACCATATTCTTTTACCTCGTTACCAATGGCTTTTCCCACTTCTTCAACAAGTTGCTGGTTCCATGTAGAAGCTAACAGAGTTCCGATAGGGAAATGAGTGCAGTAATAAGTGTTCTTGTCGCCATCACGTTTTGGATCAATACGTAATCCGGCAGGTCCATCACTCAGCACAATAGATGGAATACCTAAAGAATCGAGAGGGTAGGTGGTACCTGCTGCGCCAGGAACAAGATTCTTTGTTGCTCCTATAGTAGGACTATTAGCGTTGCTAAATCCTGCCATTCCTGTGCCGATGGCAAGATGAGCCTTGTCTTCTATAGACATTTGGCTAAGGAGTTCTTCCTTATCCATTTGTTTCGTTTGAGAACAAGCTGCAGCCATCATGGCTGCAGTTGTCAGTAATAATAGAGTTTTAACTTTCATAATGAATAATCGTTCGGTTTATGGGGCTTATCTTTACTTGAACAGCAGAGGTGTGAAGTTAGCAAGATAGATGCGCCAGTTTTTCCAAATATGTCCACCTTCTGTTTCCATATAAGTGTATTTGTGATGTTTTGCATCAAGGGTCTTGCGTAAATCGGTATTGTTCTTGTATAGGAAGTCGGTTTTACCTATGCCAATCCAGAATAGTTTTGGATTCTGTGCAAAGAGTTGGTCTATCTTCTGGTCGCGATTAGCATATATAGCGTCAAGACCTCCCTTTTGCTGCTGTTCAACGGCAGCAGAGAACAAACCAACATAATCAAACATCTTTGGATTGTTGATAGATATGAACAGAGAGTGGAAACCACCCATAGAAAGACCTGCAATAGCACGATGCTGTTTGTCGGCTTTTGTGCGATAAGTCTTGTCGATAAAGTTCACAACATCAGGGAACGCCTGCTCGAAATAGCCGTCCATAGTCTTAGGCAGAGCTAAGGTTGGCACTTTGAAGCCTTCTGAAGTTTCACCAGGACATGCTTCCTGAGAAATGTTGCCGTTAGTCATTACAACAATCATTGGTTCTGCTTTTCCCTGAGCAATCAGGTTGTCAAGAATCTGAGATGCACGTCCCAGTTCCATCCAAGCCTGTTCGTCGCCACCAATACCATGTAGCAGATAAAGCACAGGATAGCGCTTACCACTTGTCTCATAACCTGCAGGAGTGTAAACTGTCATTCTGCGTGTAAGGCCAGCTGTAGGACTGTTGTACCACACTTTTGATACTGTGCCATGAGCCACTTTATTAACCTTATAGTTCTCGGCATAGTCGCCACCAATAAGGAATATACTTGTTACTGATGCGATGTCACGAATGGAGTAAACGTTTGAAGGGTCGGTAATCTTTACGCCATCAACAAGCAGGTTGTAGCTATATAGTTCTGGAGATAATTCTTTTGATTTGAATGTCCATACACCGTTCTCGTCTTTTGTGAGATCGGCAACACCAGGAGCATCATATTTCCCATATCCAGGGATTTCCATTTTTTGTGTTGGAAGGAAGTCGCCTGTAATCTGCACCTTCTGTGCCTGAGGAGCCATGATGCGGAAGGTAACCGAATTGTCACTATTGATTTCGGGCGAAACAATCTGTGTTCCACCGAAGAGAGCTTGCTGAGCGAAGCCGCTGACAGCGGCTAACGCAAAGCATAATGTCATGATTTGTTTTTTCATTATTCTTAATTATTTAATGTTGCAAATGGGATTTTGAAAGTACCTGCAGTTCCTGCTGTACCATTGGTGTCAACAGTAGAAAGAGAAGCGCCAGAGAATGTGAAAAGAGTGTGTCCTTCGCCATCAGTAGCAGTTTCAATATTTATTGTTCCTGCAGTAATGTATTGTGTCGCACTATTGGCATCGGTATAGAATGTTCCACCAAAAATGCTATATTCTGGATAAGCATATCCTGCATCTATGGTGTTTGCTTCATGAGCATTTGATTCTACAGTGTAGTTGCCTGTCAAGGCCGAAGCAGCAAGGTTGTTACCGTTGATAATGTTGAAATCGGCAACCTTTTTGCCATTATGATCATTAACTGTAATGATATACTTTGTTACATCAGGATAGTTAATAGGAGTGAAAGTGGTGTAGTCCATAATAGAAACAGGCTGTTCTGCAATTGTAAAGGTGTAACCACTTGCTTCTGGATCGTCAACACCGGTAATGAAACTCAACACGCCAGAGTAGTTGATGACTGTTTCTGTTCCGTCAGCCAATTTAACTAATCCGTTGATATAATATGTGGTGTCGGTAGCGTTTTCCTGTGTATTTACATCTAACGTACCTTCTGTTATTTGTTTGCCATTGATAGTTCCAGCACAATCTCTGTCAAGAGTTGCTTCTGTCTTTACCACATAAGTGTTCTGCTGAAGAACCCACTCTGCACATGCAAATGATATTGATGCTGTTTGGTTAGAAGCATCCGTGAAACTGATGTTGAGTGATTTTATACCCTTCTTAAGTTTTGTTGTTGGCTGCACACTTGCTTGTGTGTAGTTATATCTTTCAATATTACTGTATGTGCCATTCAAATCGCTTACAGCATCGGTATTACATGCCGTAAACATTGTTGCGATACATGTAACAACAATATATAAATACTTTTTCATTGCTATCATTTATTAATGTTTTTACAAACGAATATTAATTCCATCCATTGTTCTGTTGGATATTGCTGTTAAGTTCTGTTTCCTTCAAAGGAATAGGTAGCAGCATGTTTTTATCCTTAAAACCATAATTCTGGTTTGTTACTGGCCATACTACACCTGTTGTTGATAATGAAGGAACTTTTGCACCTTGGTTTGCAAGGACTGTTTTTGCATCACCCCAGCGGACGAGATCCTGATAACGTACACCCTCATTGCAGAGTTCAAGGCGTTTTTCTTTCTTGATATCGTCAAGGGTTACAGATGTTAAAGCGTTGAGTTTAGCACGAGAACGAACCTCGTTGATGCACTTTAACGCATTTGTAGGATCGTTAGACATTAGATAAGCTTCGGCTGCCATGAGCAGAACTTCAGCATAACGCATCACACGAAGGTTTGTGTATTGGAAAGCCTGGAAGCCAGAGAAATCCATGATGAGGTCAGCCTTTAAAGGACGGTTTTTCCAGTAGAAATATCCTTCGTTTCCATAAAGGAAAGCTCCTGGAAGGAGAGTGATACCATAGTTTGCCAACTGGTCGTATGTGCGTATGGTTGCATTTAGACGATAGCCGTTTTCGCCTTCCATTTCTTTGAATGCATCATAAAGGTCTTTTCTTGGGTTAAGAAAACCATAGGTTCCTTGCGCTATCTCGTTGTTGGCTTGTCCTGAATAGCTGAGTTTGTCTGAACGCCAGCCTGTCATAATATATTCCATAGTCATTTGACTCATAGCCTGTTCGCTATCATTTCTCATCTGAGCTTCAAGAATAGATTCACAGCAGTTGTTGTTTGCTGCATGCAAAAGCTGATCGTAATCGCCTTTATACAGTTCGTATTTCTTGGAACTGATAACCTTGCCAAGTATAGTGGCTGCTTCGGCATATTTGCCTTGGAACAAATAAGCCTTGCCAAGATAAGCTTCGGCTGTTTCCTTGGTAATGCGGATTCCTGTCTCTGCATCATTAGCATCTGTCTTAGATGGCAGTACTCCGGATTCTATAGCCTCAGTAAGGTCTTTTTCTACAGCAGCCCAAAGATCAGCTGTAGAACTGTTTGTTGGACGATATTCACTTGTTGCAAGGAGATGGTCAACTACTGGAGCTGTGCCCCATAGTGTAACAAGTTCAAAATGAGCAAAGGCACGGAAAAATTTTGCCTCGGCAACACAACGCTTCTTTTCTGTTGTATTTGGTTCAACCTTATCTGTAATAAGGCAGGCATTGTAAATCAGACTGTATAGTCCAGAATACAAACTTTGAATATTACCATGGTCGATACCGAAAGTATATTCGTTGAGTTTCTCAAAATCAGCGTTGTCGCCACGAGAACCACCGCCACACCAAGAATCATCTGATAGAAGGTTTTTCACCAGATACCAGTTGTAGTGAAGTGAGCGGAATGAAAGATATACTGAGGCGAGTGCTTGGTCTGCTTCCTCGTCGGTTTTGTAAAATGACTCCTGACTACCCATGTTTCCATGTTTTGCAATGTCGAGTCGGTTTTCGCAACTTGTAATGCCTAATCCAAGACTGGCAATAAGACATATATTTAGAAATGACTTTTTCATAATGATTTTACGATTGTTGTTTTGATAATAGTCGATGAAATCGATTAAAAATCGATATTGAAACCTAACACCAGTTTTTTTGACATGGGGTAGGCACCCTTGTCGATACCCATACCTGATGTAGAGTTAGCTGATGCTTCAGGATCGAAGCCTTTGTAGCTGGTTAATGTAAAGAAGTCGTCCAATGAAACGTAAACGCGTGCATTGCTAACAGCAATCTTGTGGGTAAGTTTCTTAGGCAAGGTGTAACCGAGCTGAATCTGCTTAATCTTGAAATAAGAGCCATCAAACACCATTGCGCTTGAACAGCTATACTCCATTGTTGCTGCGCCAGCACGTGGCTGTGTGCCATTTGGATTTGTTGGTGTCCAACGATCGGTATAGAATAAGTCTTTCTGCTTGTTGCTTGCTGCGTAGTCAGGACGGTTGATACAGTTGAATATTTCGTTGCCGTATGCTCCTGTACCAAAGACGGTGAGATCTAAGCCCTTATAGGCTGCTGTAAGAGTGATTCCATATGTGAAGTCAGGAATAGCATCGCCAAGATAAGTGAGGTCGCCATCGCTGATGCCACCGCTATTGTCAAGATCCTTAAAGGTTGGATTTCCTTCGTTGTCGATGCCGTCAAACACGTATCCACGGAAATAGTAAACAGGATAATTCTGCTCAAAGTAGGTTACGGTAGAGGTGTGGAAGTTGGTACCAGCCAAGCGGGTGATAGAAGGATCAATATAAGTTACCTTATTCTTGAGTGTAGCGAGATTACCACGAATGCTATAGTTGAAATCCTTTATGTGGTCGCGCCATCCAAGTTCAAATTCAAAACCCTTGTTGCTAACATCACCAGCATTAATAGGAGATGTGCTACCACCAATTTCAAGTGAAGGGGTGGTGTTCCAAATCAAAAGATCCTTAGTCTTCTTTACGAAGTAGTCAGCGCTGAAATTAAGTCTGCTGTTGAAGAGATATGTATCAAAACCAACGTTGGTCTGCTCTGATGTCTCCCACTTCAAGTCATCGTTACCCATTGTAGATGGTTTTACACCACGTGTGTAGTCGATGCCGCTTGAGAAAGGGTAAAGACCAGATTGTGACATATCTGTGCTGTAAGAATATCCGCTAAGAGCAGAAAGACTACCGTTCTGTCCCCAACTGGCACGGAGTTTCAAGCTGTTTATGGTGTTACGAATAGGTTCAAAGAATTTCTCCTCAGAGATAGTCCATCCTGCAGAAGCAGCTGGGAAATATCCCCAACGTGTGTTCTTTGGAAGAAGTGCGAGGTCTGCAGCATCGGCACGAAGAGAGAATTGAGCAAAGTATTTGTTTGCGTAGTTGTATCCTAAACGTCCAAAGTAAGATAGCTTTGCTGTGCGTGTTTTTTCACCACCAACACTCTTTGTTGCAGATGCTGAGCCATAGTTAAGATAGTAGAACAAAGGATCGTTCTTGAGAAGAGCATCTTCGTTGTTTGCTGACAAGCCACCACTAACATAGTCGTATGACTGTTCCTGATATGACATACCAACCATTGCATTAACGTTGTGCTGACCAAATGATTTCATGTAGTTGGCAAAGTTCTCCCATTGATAGTAGATAGTGGTTGAACTTTGACCATTCTGGCTTACATAGTCGTTGCTTTGCACGCTGTTGCCATAGAAAGGTAAACTTGTACTGCTGCTACGAGTACCTGCTAATCGGTAGCCGAAGCGAGATGTAAATGTGAAGTCTTTGATAGGTGTGAAATCAGCATAGATAGAACCGTTGATATTGAATCCGCTATTCTTTGCAAGACTGTTGTCACGCATAATCATAGGATGATACTGTTCACCTGCATAGAACTTAGATACACCATAATAATTGCCGTTTTCATCGGTTAAAAGGTGCTTTCCGTTATTTAAGGCATTAGCCATATTGAATGGCAGATTGTCAGCAGTATATGTGTCTGGAGTGAGAGGGTCGAGCATCATGACAGAAGTAAGCAGAGAACCATACTCGCTGTTTGATGATACCTGACGTATATTGTATTTCTCAATCTGGTTGGTAGTACCAACTTTCAGCCAATTTTTAATCTTGTATTCTGAATTGATTGTTGCTGTGAGACGCTGATAGGTATCAGCATCACCCTTAACGATACCATTATTGTTTAGGTATGTGAGAGAAAGATAGTAGTTTCCGCGGTCGCCACCACCTGTAAAGGCAACGTTATGCTTTATCATTTTACTATTTTCAAAAGCAACCTTTGTCCAGTCGGTATTTGTGACACCATCCCAATTCTTAAGCATATAGTCCTTGGTGAATGTGCTACTTTCAGTCATATAATCAATGTATTCCTCTGCATTGAGCATGTTTGGTACATGAGCAAGTGACTGACCTGTGTATTGGAAGCTATAGCTAATCTTTCCTTCGCCAGCTTGACCTTTCTTTGTGCTGATAAGTACAACACCATTACCAGCTTCAGCACCATAGATAGCTGCAGATGCAGCATCCTTAAGAATTTCCATTGAAGCAATGTCGTTTGGATCGATACCGCTGATGTCGCTCAAACGGACACCGTCAACAACATATAATGGTTCTGAACTTACATTAGATGAGAAACCACGTACACGAACGGTGGGGCTTGAACCTGGCGCAGCTGATGAAGAAACAATCTGCACACCGGCAGTCTTTCCCTGAAGGGCTTGCTTTGCATCAGTAATAGTGCGGTTTTCCATATCTTCAGCCTTCACTTGTGAAATGGCGCCAGTAACAGAGCTTTTCTTCTGAACGCCATATCCAACCACAACAACATCTTCAAGAGTCTTAGAGTCGGGTTTTAAGCTAACATTAATGGTTTTTGCAGTTGCTTTTTTCTCTTGAGTCACATATCCTATATAAGAGAATGAAAGCGTAGCACCACTCGTTACTTCAATGGAATATTTTCCATCAAAGTCGGTAATGCCGCCTTTCGCGGTACCTTTTTCGACGACGCTAACACCAATCAATGGCTCACCCATTTCGTCGGTAACAGTACCTGAGATTTTAATTGTTTGTGCTAATGCACACGCCGTGCTAATCATAAGCAAGGCAAACAAGGTTGATAACCTTTGAATACTAAAATGTTTCATTGTTTAGATGAGTTTAACGGTTATTGTTTAGGGCTTTATTTTCCCGTGTTTAGGTTTTGTTGGCAAAGGTAATGCCCTTTTGGGATAAACTCTGTCGAAGTTAGTTTTTAAGTTTTTCAAAGTGTTCAAAAGCAATATGGCTTTTTCTTAATTGTTCAAAACCAGTCGAAAATGTTCAAATAGTATGTTATTTTTTTTGTAATCTATGCTTTTTTAGTACATTTGCGAATGTAAACCATAAATAACAAAAGTATCTAAACAATTAAATGCAAATATCGAAACATGTAAAACATATCCCGTTGTTAGTGTTGTTGACTCTTGTAGTGTCATGTTCGCATGAGAATCAAAAACCAGCAAAGGATAAAGATGCAGAGAACTCTCTTGTTATCTCTAATGAATTGTCAAATAAGCATGTAACAGCTATGGTGGAGGATAGCCGTGGTTACATTTGGATAGGTACTTTCAGAGGTCTTAACCGTTATGATGGTCATGAGTATCATCAGTATTTCTGTACAGATGATTCTGAGGGTTTGCAGGATAATCAGATAAAGTCTCTGTTTGTTGACAGTAAGGATCGTTTGTGGGTTGGAACGATTAATGGTCCCTGTCTTTATATGGCTAACGACCAGTTTCAGCGTGTTTCTATTCCTAAGGGAAGCAAGAACTGTTTGAAGTTTCTTGAAGACCGTAACGGACGTGTTTTTATCTACAATAACAATGAGTTGCTGTTGTATGATGAAGCAGATAAGCAATTTAAGATAGTTATTTCGAACCTTGATAAGAAAAATCAGTTTACAGGGAATGTTTTTCTCGATGAAATGGGTGATATTTGGTCGGTTGGTGCAAGTTATATATGCAAATATAGTGGTAACGATTTTAAGCTTAAAAAAACGATACAGCTTGCAGGTTATTATTTCTTCTCGCATCTGAACAACGACGGAACCATCATTCTTTCGGGTTATGGACACCTTCTTGCCTATAATACGCATAATAATCAGTTTTCGACTATTAACGAAGCGTTACTGAAGGGTATAACAGAAAATGGAGGAATTATAAATGCTGTTACCACCATGGAAAATGGTGAGCAGCTTATTGCTACCGATCGTAATGGAGGGTTTCTTTATCGGCCTTCAGACAATAGCGTGATACGGCAATCTGATGGTCAGTTTCCCTTCGAGATGCCTTCGGGATCCGTTTCTGTGCTGTTGTATGATTCACACAAGAATTTGTGGATGGGAACATCAGACAAAGGTATAGAAGCGGAATACTATTACGAAGAGAGATTTAATTACAATCGTAGCATCAATCGTGCTATAGGAAACAATTCAGTTTCTGCTGTTGTCGTTGATAAGCGGGGAGTGCTATGGGCTTCTGTTCCTACTAAAGGAATTTATGCAGTAACACTTTCGCCAGCTTCCGTGAAACAGATTGATGTTATGGGACTTTCTGAGATAGAGAAGAATCAAGGATATGCTCACATGCTTATAGACCGTGAAAACTATCTTTGGTTATCTACCGGTAGTTCTGTTGTTAGATGTTTCTATGATGGTTCTATTCTAAGAGTTGTTGACTACTACCTGCTTTCAGGAGTTATGGACATTCAGCAAGCTATTGACGGAACAATATGGATAGCTAATTTCACTAATACACTTTATTGTGTTACACCAGGAGAAAAGAAGTTGTATCCGCGTCAGGTGTATAACGGCTACACTTTCATTCCTTCTCTTCTCCCTTTGCGTAATGGGAGGATTATGATAGCTGCTTTTAATCAGAAGATGCTGCTGATGAATGCAGCCAACAGACAGACTAATGAAATAACCATCAGTACAGAAGACAGGAAAGCTTGTATTCGACGAAGTACATTTATCCCAGTTAAGGCTTTTGAAGATACTAATGGTATTGTGTGGATAGGAACAGTGAGCAATGGACTTATAAAATATACTCCAAAGACAAATAGAGCAGAACATGTGGCTGGTATCTCTTGCTCGGATATTAGTAGTATTGAGGAAGATAATCAAGGAAATATCTGGATTTCTACTCTTAAGGGACTTAACAAGCTTGATATATCTACAGGCAAGATGACCAGTTTCTATAAGACCGATGGCTTGGGAGGTGATGAGTTTAATGATAGAGCATCATGCCGTATGCCTGATGGACAACTTGTGTTTGGTGGTCTTCATGGACTTACCTATTTCAATCCTATTGATATTTCCATGCGTAAGCTGATACCTTTATATTTGCAGGATTTAAAGGTACATAATCTGTTGGTGCGTCCACGTGATGATGGCGAGATAGAAACCACTCTTGATAGTTGTAAACGTATAGTTCTTGACTATAATGAAAACTCCTTCAGTTTGTCGTATTGTGCTCTTGATTATAGCCAGTATGAACGTGTGCACTATTATTATCAGATGGAAGGCTATGATAAGGACTGGATTGATGCAGGCAATGCACATGTAGCAAGTTATGCTAACATGCCAGCTGGTCATTATACGTTCAAGGTAAAGATAACAGCAAGTGATAGTCAAACTACTCTTGGTGAAACACAGGTTGATGTTATTGTTCGTCAGGCTCCCTGGCGTTCTTGGTGGGCTTGTATAATATATGTTCTTATTGCCAGCTTAATAGTTCGCCAGATTTATGTAGCACGTAAGCGTCTTGTTCGTGCAAGAGAAGAAGCTCGTGAGATAGAGAAAGAAAAAGAGCAAGAACAGCGTACTAATAAGATGAATATGAGCTTTTTTGCTAATATAGCTCATGAATTCAGAACTCCTCTCACAATGATTTCTGGTCCTGTTACTCAACTTGCTCAAAGTGAGACTGTGGGTAAGGAAAATCGTCACCTTCTTGCTATAGCTCAACATAGTGTTCAGCGCATGTTCAAGCTTGTAAATCAGTTAATGGATTTTAATAAACTTGAGAACGACACTCTTAGACTTAATGTTTCAGAAATGGATGTTGTGAGTGCCTTGAATACAATATGTGATGATTTTGAGTTCAATGCACGACAGAAAAGAATGACTATTCATCGCTATGGCATGGAAGATACCCTTCAAGCATGGACAGATAGCGATAAACTTGAAAAGATAGTGAGCAATCTTATGTCTAATGCTCTTAAATACACACCTGTAGGTGGTAGTATATATATATATCTTGACGTTATCACTCGTGATGAGGCAAAAGGTATTCTGAGGCTGAATGACGAAGACAATTGTCAACAATATGTAAAAATTGCTGTTGCTGATACAGGAAAGGGCATCCCTGAAGATCAGTTGGAAAATATCTTTAAACGTTATTATCAGCTTGATAATCAAACAAAGGCGATAATCAACTGGGGTACAGGTATTGGCTTGTATTATTCTCGTCGTTTGGCAGAGTTGCATCATGGTTATCTCAAGGCATTTAATCGTAGAGACGGACAAGGCTCAGAGTTTGCTTTTGTTTATCCTTTGAATCGTGAAATGTATTCTGATGAGGAGTGTCGCCCGATAGACGACGGACAGCGCTATGTTGCTCCTGTTGATAATATTGTTCAGGTTTCTGTGAACGAACAGCAACTGACAGATAAAGATCATCGTCCTACTATTCTTGTTGTTGATGACGATACAGAGATAATCAATTATATGCAGGCATTACTCTCTGCACAATATCGTGTAATCACTTGTCTTGATGCCGAGGATGCTTTGACTAAAATGCGCGAGGAAGAACCTAATATCATACTCTCGGATGTTATAATGCCAGGCAAGACAGGTTATGAACTATGCCGTGAGATAAAGCAGGATATACAGCTTTGTCATATTCCTGTTATTCTTGTAACTGCTAAGATAACACCAGAAAATCAGGTTGAAGGACTTAATGTAGGTGCTGATGCCTATGTAACCAAGCCTTTTGATCCTAATGTTTTGCTGGCTCTTATCAAGTCACAGCTTAATAATCGTCTGCGTGTGCGCCATATTCTTAGTCAGTCAACAAAGACAACAGATGAGGATGTAGAAAATGTTCTTTCTCATCAGGATAAGCAGTTTATGGAAGAACTGTATCAGCTTATGGAAGATGAACTTGCTAATTCAGAGTTAGATGTGGCTCATATTACCGACCTCATTCATATCTCAAGAACAAAGCTGTATTATAAGATAAAAGGTCTTACAGGCGAAACTCCAAGCAATTTCTTCAGAACATATAAGTTGAACCGTGCGGCAGAACTTATTAAAGAAGGACATCACACCATTTCTGAAATATCAGACATGACTGGCTTTTCTACACAGAGTCATTTCTCTTACGTGTTTAAAAAGCAGTTTGGTGTTACGCCAACGCAGTATAAATAAAAAAGTGAGGGTGAGTCAATATAGACTCACCCTCTTTTGTTGTTTAGGTCTAATAGTGTTTACTTGAAGATTTTCTGTGCAAATTCTGTTAGGTATATTCTCCAGTTTCTCCATATATGACCACCATCTGTTTCAAGATATTCATATTTGTATTTGTGGTCATCAAGATATTTGCGGAGATCTGTGTTGCTGTTGTATAGGAAATCGGTATTTCCAATTGCTATCCAATAGAGTTTTGGGCGGCTTTCGAAGAGTTTTTTCATTTGCTGATCAAAAGGTTTATTGTCTTTCATTTGGTCGGCAAAGGAAGCATTCTGGTTGAAGTTTCCTTTAAGATGCAAACCTGCAGAGAACAAGCCATAGTAGTCAAATGTGGTAGGGTAGAGACGGCTTATGCCGAAGGTGTGACCACCACCCATTGATAGTCCGCATACAGCACGTCCGGCACGGGTTTTCTTTGTGCGATAGTGCTTGTCCATGTAGTTTACTATGTCCATGAAACTTTCTTCCATTGATGCTGCCGGGGCTGCAGTAGGACCTGTTCCTGCTGTGCGGAATCCTGGTGTGTACATTCCCCATGACCATTCCCCAGGTGCTGCCTGACAGTTAGGATTGCCATTAGGCATTACTATAATCATTGGTTTTGCCTTTCCTGCAGCAATAAGGTTGTCCATTATCTGAGCAGCACGACCTAATGTCATCCATGCTTCCTCGTCGCCGCCTGCACCATGCAAAAGATAGAGCACAGGGTAGCGTCCGCCCTTTTCATATCCTGCAGGAGTGTAAACTGTCATGCGACGCTTCATTTTCAGTTTAGGAGAGTTGTACCACACCTTGCTTACATTTCCGTGTGGCACCTCGTTCACGCTATACAAGTCGCCTTTTTCACCCTTTTGTCCTTTTACAATAAAGATACTTGTGAATGAAGAAATGTCGCGGTTGATATAGATATTTGATGGATCAAGATATTTCATTCCGTCAACGGTGAAGTTGTAGCTATATAGTTCTGATGAAAGCTTGTCGGTAGTGTAGCTCCACACGCCATTCTTGCCTTCTTTCAGTTGTGCAACTCCCGGGGCAGAATATTTTCCATAACCGGGAATCTGAATCTCCTGCGCAGGAAGGAAGTCGCCAGTCACTTCAACTTTTACAGCTTTTGGTGCATAAAGGTTAAAAGTAACGGTTCCATCGGCATTCACGATAGGTGATTGTACTTGTGAAGCGTCAAACAATCGTTCTTGGGCAAAGCCTCCGAAGGCGCACATGACGCAACATACAGTTAATAGTAATTTTCTCATAATTAATATTTTGTTATTAGATTGAATAATCTTGGTTATGGATTATTTCCGTTTGCAAAGTTATCAAATAATTGCAGATAGTGATTGTTTCAGATGTTCGAAAATTATTCCATTTTGTTCAAAAAGCATTATCTTGTTTCTATTTGTCAATTTTATGTATCGAATATTATCATCTTGTTTCTCTATAATGCCTCTATAATGCGTCTATATTGCCTTTATAATGGTTTGACAAATATTTTCTTCTTGTTTGTATTCTTCTTTTCACCCCTCCTTAAATAGCGACGGGATATTTTACCTACTTTTAGGTATTGATAACATATATTAATAGTAATAATTTTGCAGCAGCGAAATAAGGTAATGATTCAAGATACGAAAAATAACTATAAATAATGAAACAACAAATTAGGGTAGGCTTTTTTGCAGCTGCTTTGTTATGTGCTTCGGCTGGAGTTGCCAATGCTCAAACAAGTGCTGCCGACTCGGTAATGAGTCATGCTTCGGGTAAACGACTTAGTGTCGGCGGATATGGTGAGGTTGCTTTCTCACGCAACTTCTATAGTGATAACGGTAATCGTTATACTGTTCCTTCAAAGTACAAGAACGATCCAAGTCATGGACGTTTTGATATTCCTCATGCAGTAATCTATCTTGGATATGATTTTGGCAAGGGCTGGACTTTAGGTACCGAGATTGAGTTTGAGCATGGTGGCACAGGCTCATCTGTAGAGTATGAGGCTGACGAGTCAATAGAGTTTGAGCAGGAAGCTGAGCGTGGTGGCGAGGTTGAGCTTGAGCAGTTTTGGTTGCAGAAATCTTTCTCTCGTGGCTTGAATCTTCGTATGGGTCATATTGTTGTTCCTGTTGGACTTATTAATGCACATCATGAACCATTAAATTTCTTCACGGTATATCGTCCAGAAGGCGAGAACACTATCCTTCCTTGCACATGGCATCAAACAGGTGTTTCTCTCTGGGGACGCCTTGGCAAGTTCCGTTATGAGGCTCAGCTTCTTGCAGGTTTGGACGCTTTCCATTTCAGTCGTGCAAATTGGATAAAAGGTGGCACAAAGTCGCCATTTGAGTTTGATGTGGCTAACAAATATGCTGCAGCCCTTCGTGTTGACAACTATTCAGTTTCAGGTCTTCGCCTTGGTGTTAGTGGCTACTATGGTCAGTCAATGCACAATTCTGTTCCTCACGATATGGAGTTTGGCGATGCCAAGAAGATAAAGGGAAATGTGTATATTGGCTCTTTCGATTTTACCTTCAAGAAATACAACTGGATAGCTCGTGGTAATGTTGACTATGGCTATGTTAGCGATGCCGACAAGATAACCAGCTATGTTTATCCAAACACCTCAAGTGTGAAACCTTACGAGTCAGGAAACGGCAAGCATTTCGGCAGTCATGCCATAGCAACAATGGTTGAGGCAGGTTATGATGTGTTCTCGCAGATTGCTTCTTTGCGTGCCGACAACAAGAAACTCTATGTCTTTGGACATTATGAATATTATGATTCTTATGTAAATGCCCAAACTAAGCAATGGACAAACAAGCAGGTGTTTGCTGCAGGTGTTAACTATCATCCTGTTTCTCAGATAGGCATTAAGGCAGAATACAGTCTGCGCAAGTTCAAGAGTGGTTTTGAAAACGAGCCATCAATAAACATCGGTGTTGTTTACGAGGGTTTCTTTCTGTAGAATCTTCAACTATAATTAATCAAAATAAAAAAGAAAATGAAAAAGATTTTCAAGAGTGCTATGCTCTTTGTAGCAGCAAGCACAATGGCATTTAGCCTTTCTTCATGTAGTGATTCAAATGATGACAATGGTGGCAACTCTAATGCTGGTGCCCCTGTTATGAAGGCGATTGTTGACAATTATGTAGATAATATTGTTGAGCCTACATATAACAATTTGGCAACAAACGCACAGACTCTTTATGATGCTTGCCAGAATCTTTATGCAAAGCGCAAGGCAGGCAGCCTTACTCAGGCTGATATTGATGCAGCTTGCGAAGCTTTCAAGGCAGCTCGTAAATATTGGGAGCAGAGTGAGTCGTTCCTTTATGGTGCAGCCACGGATAATGAAATAGATCCACATATTGACTCTTGGCCTCTCGACCACAGTCAGCTTGTATCACTTCTCAATAATAAGGACATGATTGCTGGCATTAATGGCGAGCAGGCAGACAAGTTTGTATATGAAAGTCGCAAAGATTTGGAGTCAGTAATGGGTTTCCACGGACTTGAGTTCATTCTTTTCCGTGATGGTGCTAACCGCACTTTGGCAGCTCTTACAGCAGAGAAGGAAACAGCAGAAGGTCTTACATCAGTAAATACTGTTGACGAGTGTGCTTTTGCTGCAGCTATTTCTGGCGACCTTCGCAATATGATTTCTCTGTTGGCATACGGTTGGGCTGGTGATGCTGTTTCAAGCAGTATCAAGTCGGTTGTTGATAAAGCACCTTGGACTGTTGCTGCTACAAAATATGCAGGATTATCTCCTTTGAATGTATGTTATTCTACATATTTGAAGAGTGCAACAACAGCTACAGGTATGTTTAAAACATGGCAGGAAACAGTGAGCAACATCATTTCTGGTGGTTGTTCTGATATTGCTCAGGAAGTGTTTACCCAGAAACTTGGTCAGGCTTATCGTGTAGCAGCTGGTCAGGGTAAAGGCGATGATGCAATCGACTATATAGAGTCACCTTATTCAAAGCGCTCTTTCCAGGACTATCAGGACAATATCTATTCTATCAAGCATTCACTTTATGGAACACTTGATGATAATGCAACAGCTCCTGTAGCAAACTCTCTCATGGCTTTCCTGAAGAATAATAACTATCCTAACTACGACGCTCTTAGTGCAGCACTCAATGATGCTATTGCTGCCCTTCAGGCTGCTAAGACAAGTGGTAAGGCATTCGTTGATGCTCCTGGTGATACTCAGGTAAAGAACTGTATCGACAAGGTTGAGGCTCTTAATGATGCTTTAGGTGCAGCAGGTTCTTGGATTCTGCGTCAGCCAGCACAATAAATACTATAGTGTGGAATGTGGTATTTGGAATTTAATAATTATTTTTGCATCTTGAAACGATTGATTGTGTATTCCTTATAACGCATTCCACATTCAATATAAACATTATGAATAGAAAGTTTTATTTTTCTTTTGCTGCAGCATTGATAGCTTCATCATTTGCAGCTTGCTCGGATAACGATAATAATATAACTACTAACGATGCACCAGAGGCTGCTTTGGTAGGTCAGGCTGTTGGTAATTTCTCAGCCGACGAATGGTATCCTGGTGGAGAATTAGGTACAACCGACAATACTGGTTCAAACGCTTTTTCTGACCAAGCTCCTGTAGTTGATCAGAACAAGGATTTGTTTAACGCTTTCTTCTCTGGAGAACAGATGTTTGAACGCAACTATACAGAGACTACAGCTCCGTTTAAGGGCTTAGGTCCTGCTTCGGTAAGAAGTAGTTGCTTCGACTGTCACCCAGAATATGGTCATGGCAAATGGCAGTCTCAATATGTAACCAGTTACGGCAATGGCAATGGCTACTTGTTGGTGGTTTATCATCCAGTTTCAGAAGGCTCTAACGATGGAGCATATATTTCAGAGGTTACAGGTATGCCTCAAACTCAAGCCACATCTCCTTTCCTTCCACCTATTGACGAGAGTGGAGTCAACATTAAGTGGGAGCATGTAACAGCTATGGAGAGCGGACTCCCAATGGCCTTCCCCGATGGTGAGCGCTATGATTTGATTTATCCGGAGGTTACTATTGCACAGACAGCTTTCAACACCAGTCCGCTTCCTACAAACTATGCTGTTCGCTTAGAGTCAACTATTGGTGTTATAGGTACAGGTTTGCTCGATGCTATTCCTAATGACTCTATTCGCGCACAATATAAAAAGACAGCAAGCTATTTCAAACGTGTTGGTCTTAATGTGAGCGAGTATGTAAATCCTGCCTTCTGGGATGCAACAACTAATGATTTTGCTGCTGGAGCATGGTATAGTGTTGCTAATGGTAAGTTAGCTGCAACAGGAAAATATGCAGATAACACCAATGCAACAGATGCTAAGTTTGTGAAGCGTTTCACCTATGCCCTCACACGTGGCACATTGCAGGATGGCCCTGGAGCAAATGCAATATGGAATATCACAAATGTTTCTCGTCCTGACCGTCCTTATCTCTACACCACATCGGCATGGGCAAAGGCAATGAGCGAGAATGCAGATGTTATAGCAAAGATAAAGGCTAATCCTTTGTCACCTTACTATGCCGATGGCACAGAGGCTGGTATTGCTGAGGCTGTGCGCAATCTGCTTGATCCAAGCACAAATCAGTTTGATAACAAATGGCATAATTTCACACCTGATCAGACTGCCGACCAATTCTATAACTTCATGGTGTGGCATCGTGGATTGGCTATCCCTCGTGCACGAAACCTTAATGACAAGGATGTGCAGAGAGGTAAGAAAGTGTTCATGGAGATAGGTTGTGCAAGCTGTCACCGTCCAACTTGGAAGACTGGTGATGATAACTATTGGAAACCTGTTGTATGTGGCAACAAACCTCTGCCACGCTATCCTCATCAGGTTATTCACCCTTATAGCGATATGATTCAGCACAAGCTCTACATGAAAAACGATATTCATGGTAGCTGGTGTCGCACAACTCCGCTTTGGGGACGTGGCTTGTCACGTGTAAATACAGGAGCCGAGGATCGTCTGCACGACTGCCGTGCACGCAACGAGATAGAAGCAATCATGTGGCACGCATATAGTAAGAACAGTCATGCTTACAGTTCGGCTGTTAAGTTCTATAATCTTTCTAAAGCCGACCGTGATGCGGTTGTGAAGTTCATACGTTCAATTTAGTATATTAATGCTGAAGAAAATAGTTTCCTTTTTTTATATTCTTGTTGTCCTTACTATGGCGGTTATCACTGTAGTAGAGAAATATAAGGGCACAGAATATGTATCTGCAAACATGTATGGTTCATGGTGGTTCACACTACTGTGGACCATACTTGTCGTTACAGCCATAGTGTATATTATTAAGCGAAAGATGCGTCATTGGAATACCATTTTGATTCATCTCTCGTTTGTTGTTATTCTTGCAGGAGCATTCCTCACGCATGTTTCTTCCTATAAGGGATACATTCATTTGCGTATAGGTGAAACCACAAACACCCATCTTCCTTTCAACCTTCGTCTTGATGGTTTCAAAATAAAGTATCACGATGGAACAAATGCAGCAGCAGATTATCTTTCTAATGTAACTGTTATCGATGGAAAAAAGAAAATAAAGGATGTTGTTTCCATGAATAATATCCTAAACTATTCTAATGTGCGCATATACCAGAGTGCTTATGACGAAGATGGACAAGGGTGCACGTTTATTGTAAATAGCGACCCTTGGGGCATTCCTGTTACCTATGTCGGCTATGCTATGCTTTTCTTCTCGCTTGTGTTTATGCTTGTTGATCCAAAGGGAAGTTTCCGAAGGTTGTTGAAACATCCCTTGCTGCAAAAAGGAGCCCTTGTGTGCCTGTTGATGTTTTCTTTTGGTTCTATAAAGGCATCTACAACAACGGTTCTGCCTAAGGATGTGGCAAATCATTTCTGTGAGATGTTTGTGCTTCACAATGATCGTGTGTGCCAGATGCAAACCTATGCCTATGATTTCACTAAGAAACTATCTGGCAAGCGTTCCTATAAGGGATGTACCCCCGAGCAAATACTCACAGGCTTCATGTTCTGGGGCGATCAATGGGCTGCAGAGAAGATAATCAAGGTAAAGGGTGCTGAACTCTGTGAACGAATGCACTTCGACAGCTATGTATCGGTAAACGATTTGTTCACTACTAAAGGCTATGTGCTTCAGCAGTTGGTTGAGGAATATTATCAGCAAAACAATCACGATGCCCTTCATGAGCAGGCAGCACGTCTTGATGATAAAATGCAGCTTATTGCCGAGTTGCAAACCGGAAAGGCTCTTAATATGATGTCGAAAGAGTTATATAACAACCTTTACAAGTGTGCTGTTTCGGGTAAAAATAATGAGTTGCTCAAGATAGTTGATACAACACTTTCTATGCAGCAGAAGAAAATGGCTGCAAGTTTGCCTACGCCTACACAGATAAAGGCAGAACGCATTTACAATAAGATTCCTTTTGCAACCATACTCTTTATGGTTAATCTCACATTAGGATTCCTGTCATTGATAATATTCATTCGTAGATGGCGCTTTAATCCTTCATTTTTGCTGATTTCATCGTTCTTGGTACTCAGTTTCTCTATTGCTCTTAGATGGATTATTAGTGGCAATATTCCATTGAGCAATGGCTATGAGTCAATGATAAGTGTAGCCTGGTTTGCACTACTTATCACCATCATTGGCACATTTGCATGGCGAAACCTCTCTGTGCTCATAGCAACGTTTGGCTTCTTGTTGTCGGGCTTCTTCCTGTTGGTAAGTCATATCAACCAGATGGATCCTGCCATAGGTCATATTATGCCTGTGCTTAATTCGCCTTTATTGAGTATTCATGTAAGCGTGATAATGATGAGTTATGCCTTGCTTGCTCTCACCTTTATATGCGGCATCTTGGGCATTTGTATGAAGAGTCAGATAGAAATGCTTCAGGTGCTTAGTCGTGTGTTCCTTTATCCCGCCATCACCACAATGGGACTTGGAATCTTTATTGGAGCTATCTGGGCAAATATCAGTTGGGGAACCTACTGGAGTTGGGACCCAAAGGAAACATGGGCACTCATCACGTTTATGATATATGCTGTTGTACTGCACACCAGCAGTTTTCCTGTTTTCCGTAAGCCATTGACCTATCATCTATTTATGATTTTTGCCTTTTTAAGCATTGTGATGACTTATTTCGGAGTAAATTATATTCTCGGAGGTATGCATTCTTATGCGTAAATGTAGTACCTTTGCAGGCAAATAAAATCAAAAAATGAAACAAGATATTATTCATGTTCAGTTAAGTACATTTGATAATGGGAGTGAGGTAAGAGAATATCATCTTATGCTTAGTGTAACGCCACAAGGGGCATTGCTTTCTTATGCAGAACAGTTGGATGCTCTGTGCAAGCAGTTTGATGACGAGTGTAACAAACTTGCTGCAAAGACAGTTTTGAAACGCTATTTTCTTAGTGATGCAGCTAATCAGGCAAGTGCACTCAAAAAGTATGAACAGAATAATCCCAAATATGCTTTATCTATAGTTGAACAGGCACCTGCTAATGGCACCAAGGTAGCTCTTTGGTGTATTCTTATGACAGGAGTAGAAACAAAGCGTAATACAAGTGGGCTTTTTGAAGTTAAATACGGCGGATATAGGCATCTATATAGTGCCAGCAATTATAGTCTTACAGAAAGCTCTGAACAGCAAACACGTGAGTTGTTTGAACAATACATATCACAACTTTCTCAAGAGGGTTGCACACTTTCTGATAATTGCATACGCACATGGTTCTTTGTAAACGATATAGATAATAACTATGCAGGAGTAGTAAAGGCAAGAAATGATGTGTTTAAGACTCAGCATCTTACAGAAAACACCCATTTCATCGCTTCAACAGGTATTGGTGGCAGACAGGCTAATCCACGAGTTCTTTCGCAACTTGATACCTATGCCGTTGCTGGAATAAAGCAAGAGCAGATAAAGTATCTATATGCAGCCAACAACATGAACCGCACCAGCGAGTATGGTGTTAGTTTTGAACGTGCCACAGCCGTTGACTATAGCGACCGCCGACAAGTGTTTGTGTCGGGAACGGCAAGTATCAATAATAAGGGCGAAATAATGCACATTGGCGATATAAGAAACCAATGTCTTTGCATGTGGAACAATGTTGAGGCACTTCTTGATGAGGCTGAGTGTGAATGGAGTGATGTGTCTGAAATCGTGTGCTATTTGCGCGATTTTGCCGATTTCATCGTTGTTGACAGTATGTTTAAGGAGAAGTTCAATAGCGTTGGAATGGATAAAAAAGCCATTCCTTACCTTCTTGTTCATGCTCCAGTCTGTCGCCCTGGCTGGCTTATAGAAATGGAGTGTATGGCAACAAAGAGGCTTTAAGCCTCTTTTGCCTCAAGATATTCTGCAAAGATACGAGCTGCGCTCTCTACTTTTGCAGCGCAGGGTCTGCTCTTATAGTATTCAGCTGTTCGCTCAGAGGCAACGTAGCTGCTCTGTGCTTTCTCGTGTCCTTTGAGTCCTAATATTTCGGCACATATCAACGAACCGTTCTGTTCCTTAGATTTTTCCAGCAAATCCTGCACCACTTTGTAACATGCCGACTTGCCTTCTCGGTCATTTCCTTCGGTTTGACCGCAATCTAAGCCTACGAGAACCACAATACCAGAAACAGCACCACACATCATTCGCATGCGACCCACACCGCCGCCAAAACCAGCTCCAATGCGTTTTGCCATCTGGTCGTCCAAACCATATAAGTCGGCAAAGGCAGCCACTACACTCTGGCAGCAGCCATAGCCTTGCATAAAATTATCCACAGCGCGTTTAACGCGTTCTTCAAGTTCTTTCTTCATAAGGTTTTTCTTTTAACTCCTATCTCCTATCTCCTAACTTCTAATTAAACTTCCTGCAAAGATACTAAAAAGCATTGGATAGAAAAAGCAGTCTCATTTTTTTTTATTATCTTTGCAAATATATGGAGTTAAGACAGTTACGATATTTTATTAAGGCAGCCGAAGCACATAACTTCTCAGAGGCTGCAAAGCTAATGTTTGTAACCCAGAGCACCCTTTCACAACAGATAAAGCAGTTGGAGGATGAATTGGGGGTACAGCTTTTTCATCGTAATAGTCATGATGTGTCGCTAACTGATGAGGGTGAGCAACTCTTGCCTTTTGCCCGTGAAACGGTTTCTTCTGCCGATAACTGTGTTGAGCAGATGAATGGTTTGAAGAATCTGCTCACGGGAACGCTCTATATTGGCGTGACATATTCTTTTAGTCCTATTCTTACAGAGACGATGCTCGATTTCTGCCATCGTTATCCCAAGGTGAAACTTCAGGTGGTGTATAAAACCATGCAAGAGCTTATACAGATGCTCCAGCATCGTGAGTTAGACTTTGTTTTGGCATATAAGCCTATTGAAGAATATGCCAAGATAGAGAGCAAGGTGCTATTTAGAAATCCTTTGTCGGTTATTGTGCGTGATGATCACCCTTTGGCAAAACTTAAAAAGGCGAGTATCAAGGATTTGGAACATTATGATATGGCTATGCCTGCACGAGGCACTCAGCCTCGTCAAATCCTTGACACCATTCTTGGGCATGAACTCGAGTCACGCTTTAATGTGAGAATGGATCTTAACGATTTAAACATACTTCTTCGTGTGGTACAAAAGAGCAATTATTTCTCCATTCTATCGGAGTCATCTGTTCAGGATGTTGATGGATTAGTAGCTGTTCCTTTGGATATTGAGAACAACATGATGGAAGGATGTATCCACACATTGAAGGGTGTATATACAAAGAATTCGGCAAATGAATTTTGCCGAATTCTCAAGGAGTCCGCAGCTATAAAAAAATACAACCTTGGACTTTAGCTTCTCTTTTGGGTAATATATATTATTGGATTGGTATTTGAATAGAGGAGCTATATGTTTACTTATTTACTCAATTCGTTTAACTTTGTTATATCGTTTTGCTTTGCAAGGCGTTCCTGAAGCAATTTCAAAAGCTTACGCTTTGATTTTGGCTCTATCATTCTTCTTACGAAGATGTTTGGAATAGCAACGCCAAGGGCAATGAACAAAATCACAAGACTTGCTTTGGTTGCATAGTTGAAAGCTACTGTAAGCTCGCCAACAACACCTGTCATATCAATAAATCCAAACAAAGCTCGATACATCAACACACCTGGAATCATTGGAATCACCGCAGGAATAGCTATCACCTGATGAGGGATGTGGTGCCAGTGCATCAGTTTGGTTGCTATGATACTAATCAAAGCTGAACCTACAAGCGAACCAATAATAATGCCCTGGTCAAGACCTATATTGCCGTTGCTTGGACCTAAATTAACGAAGTTACGGGTGCACACGGCAATGATACCAGAGATGGCGAGAACAGGAAGTATTCGCTTTGGGGTGTTGTATATGGTTGAGAATCCCATTGCTGAGATAGCGGCAGCCACAGCATAGTCTATGTACGTGTTGTGAGGGGTCATGCTGAGGTCTTTAACGAAGTTGTCAATACCGCATATCTGAATTGCAAGGGCAATACCAAATGACATAGCCAATACCATCATAAGTGTTGTGAAGGCTCGTGTGATACCTACTGTAACGTAGTCGCTCACCATATCGCTCACAAAGTTGATAAGAGGCACTCCAGGAACTATGAACAAGGTACATGCCATCAAAGGGTGATAAGGGGTGTTACTGTGCATGAAAGCAGGAATGGCAGCTGCTACCTCTGGGTTTAATGACAAGAAAGAGGTGAGCCATGCAAGGATAGTGGCAACGAATGCACTCACTCCAATACCCACATAGTTGTTAACACCAGCTTTCCCCATCCACATCTTCAGGCGGAAACCTAATATAGCTGCTATTGAAGCATAGAAGAATGCTGGCCAGTCGCAACCAAACTGCACACAGAAACCTCCACAGGCAAATCCTGCTGCAGTGGCAATCATCCAAGGAGTGTAGTTCTTGTGAATGTGCTGAAGAGCATCGAGTTCTTCTTCATATTTTTCCAAGCTCCAGTCTTCCTTAATAGCTTGCCATAGAATCTTGCTCACACGCGAGATGATTGAAAACTCGATGTTGTGGTGAGTGCAACGTTGATATTTTGAGAAAGAGTGGAGCTCATCGCTGATATTAATCATGATGATGTTGTAGTCGAGGTGTATGTGCACATACTCTTCGGGCAAGCCAAGGAATGCCATACAACGTTTCAAATTGCGCATAATGCGGTTGCAGTCGGCATTGCTCTCCATGAGGATAGTGCCAGTGCGTACAAGCAAATTAAGCTTCATGCGCAATTCCTGTTCGGTCATTGCTCTTTCTGTAGAACGTTCAATCGGGTTTGTCATTTTGTGAGTTTATATGTTTATATTTTTACTGTTTAAAGTTTATTTTTTACCTTTTTCCTTTTTAATTATGCAATCGCCATGATTAATATCTGAATAACGATGATTCTTAGTATCATTGCCAACGGATATACCATTGTGTAACCAATAGATGGCTCGTCGGTAGATGTATATTCATTTGCGTAAGCCAATGCTGGAGGGTTGGTGTTTCCGCCTGAGAGAATACCCATCAGAGTGAAATAGTTGAGGTGCATCACATAGCGTCCGATGATACCGCCAATAATAATAGGAATCATGGTGATGGCAAGTCCGTAGAGTGCCCATTCCAGTCCTTCGCTTGTGACAACAGTATCAATAAAGTCTTTACCAGCCTGTAAACCCACACAAGCAAGGAACATAGTGATACCAATCTCGCGAAGCATATTGCCCGATGTGAATGTGGCTATGTTGAGCCAATGATGCTTTGTGCCGAAATAGCCCATGAGAATGGCTATAATCATTGGACCGCCTGCAAGACCGAACTTTATAGGCTGTGGCAAACCAGGAATGATGAATGGTAGATGAGCAAGAATACAACCGAAGGTGATGCCCACGAAGATAGGAATCAAATCACCATAAGAGGCATGATGATTGCGGGCTATTACTTCTGACTCAGTGTGAGTCAAGGCATTGTCCTGACCAACAACAGTGAGAATGTCGCCGGTTTGCAAAGCAAAATTTGGAGTAGCCACATGATCAACACCATTGCGTGTCACCTTTGCAATGTTGGCATTAAAGCGTGTGCGAATATTTAATTCCTTGATAGTTTTGCCGTTGAGCTTGTTGTTGGATACAAATAATCTGCGCACCTTGTATTCGTTGTCAAACTTTGACCAGTCATAAGCAATGCTGTGTCCAAAGAGTGCCTTGACTGCATCCTCATCTTTTGGAGTGATAACAACAAGAAGTTTGTCGCCATTGTGAAGAATAGTGTTTCCTGACACGATATGACACTCGTCTTCTTCGCCATTGAAAACGATGCGGGTGATAACAAACTCGCGCTTCACAAACTGACGGATATCAGAGAGCATTTTTCCATCAATCATGCTGTTGTTAACCTCTATGGTTATCTGATGAACACTAAGTCGTTCGGTGCTTCCAAGACCTCTTAGAGCATCGTGTTCCTCTTTCTTGAGATTGATGCGGAACGCATAGCGCATAATGGCAAATGCCACGATAACGCCAATAACACCCATAGGGTAGGTAACAGCATAGCCAATGGCTATCTTTGGAGCATCATAGCCAAACACATCGGTTGTGGCTTGCTGGGCAGCACCAAGAGCAGGAGTGTTGGTAACAGCTCCAGAGAAAATACCTGCCATTGTGGTCATAGGGATGTTGCTAACAAAATGAATTATTAATGTGATAGCAACGCTACAAGCAAGCACTATCATCATTAATCCATTGAGAGCAAATCCACCTCGACGGAAAGATGCAAAGAATCCTGGCCCCACCTGTAATCCGATGGCAAACACGAAGATGATAAGTCCAAGTTCCTTGATAAAGTGGAGTAGGTTAGGTTCAAGGGTAAGTCCGAATCTGCCGAACAGAATACCAACGAACAGCACCCAAGCCAATCCTAACGATATATTTCTAAATTTAAGTTTCCCCAGTAATAACCCTATTGTCATTACCAAGGAAACTATTAAAACAGAATGGGCAACACCTCCTCCCCAATATTCGGGGAAGCCTTTAAAGAGATTAGATAATAAATCCATATTCTTATTTTGTTAAACTGTATACTTTTTATCGCACATAATGCGAAACATCTTTTTACCTTTATCTTATTTTTGGTTCTGAGTGAAAAGAGTAGTTGTTGCTCCTCTGTTTCGGGATGCAAAAGTAGTGAAATCGTTCACTTTGGCAAACAAATGAAAAATGATTCTTTCGATAACTGATATTAGAAATTCTTATATCACTAAACGCAATGTAGAGCATTGCTAAATGATAAATGATAAAGGCAGCCTCTCCCGTCCTCAATGGTCTTTACACCCCCTTCACTTCCCCCGTTCCCGGGGGACAGAAACCCCAAAAGGGAAGGAGAATTACCTGCTTGAGTTTCTTGCTTGAATAATTATGAAGAAGAACCCTAATCAGAATTTGAAATTATGAGTTACCAATTTGAAATTGGTTGCGCAAGCGCAATTACAAATTATGAGTTTTGAATTATGCTAGTAAAAATGCAACCAGTTGGTTAGCCCTTCCCTTTTGGGGAGGGATGGGAGAGGCTCTGTTTTTCTTCATTCTTCAAACCTCTAAATTCAACGTTCAAAGTTGTTAGCTTGATATCCTTTGCGAAACTTTAGTATTCCTTTCGTCAAAAAAATCGTTCATTCATCCCATTTTTTAGGAGTATGTTGCTAATTGTTTTATATTTGCAGAAAAAAGAAGTTGAAACTATTAGCATAATAATTATGGAGCAGATAGTATTGTCTTTGAAACAGCTTAGTGATAACAAATGGATGGATGCACTTTCGGATGACCGTCAGTATATGTTTGTTATACGTCCCAAGAAGGAGTGGACTTATAAGGGAAATGAGGTCTATGATATGGTGAGTGATATATCAGGCAGGTTTGTTGGTTCCACAATAGTGTTGGTGCAGAAAGAAAACTGGGTGATAGCGTGTCCAAAAATAATTTTAGAATGGTTGCCCAATCTGCAACTTATTAGTGAGGAATATCGTCTATCAGGGGTACGTATTCCGCGTATTATGGGTTTGCTACTATCTACAACCCATGTTGTTCGGAGTAAGTGGACATTCCTTATTAACGATGTAAAAGTTGCTGAAGAATGAAATATAGGGTAATTAGTGTTTGTATTGCAGTATTAGCTCTTGCTGCATTTCAACCTTTTGGTCTGCCTCTTTTTGGGTGGATGCGCTTTGTGCATCTGCTTGCATTAGGAGTTGTAGGTGTGTTGTCTTGTGCTATAACTGAAGTGTTGATAATGCTATTGGGCTATGGAAGGTCAATGGACAAGGGCATAAAGTATCTTGTTCGTCGTAATCAGTTGTTTGCACTTGTAAACACACCGCTGGTAACTTTATGTATTTGTGTTTATCGCCATTTTTTATTAAACAGCACAAGCTTCGACAACTCTCTCAACTGGCACAACTATCTTGAGACATTTATTTTTATGGCTTTCTGCTCGTTTGTAATAGGGTTATATTGGAAAAACAAATTCCGTAGTAAGTTTCTTGAAAAAGAACTGGAGGAAACTCTTCGCCTTAATTCTATTCTTGAAGAGCGCCAGCGTTTAACAGAGGAGAGAAACAGATGTGAAACTGCAGGCGCAAAGAAGCCAAATAAAGAATATCTTATCACACTTGGCGGTACCACCAAAGAAACCGTAGCCCTTGATATTCGCAATCTTCTTTATCTTGAAGCGTTGGGCAACTATGTTAAAGTGGAGTATCTTCAAGATGGAAAGGTGCAGACTCAGATGCTTCGTACCACAATAAAGCAGCTTATCGACGATTTGAGCAACTATCCTGCAATAATGCGCTGTCACAGGGCTTATGTTATAAACATCAATCAGATGGATCATGTTGACACACATTCTGCCAATTTCTTTGTAGTTGTAAAGCATTGCTTGGTTTCAATACCAGTTTCTAAGAGTTATCTGCAACAGATTAAAGAGGCTATCAAGCACCCTGCTGCTTGATTTATACATCGTTTTCAATCACAAATGTTACGTTATAACTGGTTTGTGCTCTTTCGGCAAGTGAGAGCATAAGCCCTTGTTTTAGTAATATCTGGCGTGATAGCGAAAGACCTATACCTGAACCATTGCTCTTTGTTGTGAAGAAAGGAATAAAGATTTCTCTTGCTGCATCTTCAGGGATGATATGTCCGTCGTTGCTGATTAGCAGTTTGCCGTTCCATTTTATTTGTATCTTTTTTGCTTCGGCTTCAACAGCATTTTTTATAAGGTTGATGAAAACTTGTCGAAAAAGATTTTCGTCTATTCTTAGTTCCACTTCAGGGGCAATGTCAATAAGCCATTCTAAAGTGGGGTAGAGGGTTGATATTTTGTGTGCAAACTGCAATAGATTTATGTTTGTTGGTGCAGGTTCCTGCAATTGTGTTAGTTTGCGATAGCTGTCAACAAACAGAGATAATCCCGAACTTGTGTCGTATATGGCTCTTATGCCTTCTTCGTAGGGCGATTGTTTTATTTCTGGCGTGTTTAGATAGGCTTGGCTGATGCTTTGGATAGGAGCTGTTGCATTCATAATCTCATGCGTGAGCACACGGGTGAGGCGTTGCCATGATTCCACCTCGTTGTGTGCTTCAAGTTTCTGAATGTTTCCTCCCATATCGTTTAGCACTTCCTGCAGGGCACGTTCGCCAAAGAGTAGTCCTCTTGTGGGCAATTTGAAATTGAAATCATGAAAGCGTATGGCATCTTTCATCATCTGTGCTCTGTCGCGCAGCACACATTGATGATGGTAAAACATATAACTGCAAATAAGCAATAGAACTAAAACAGAGATGACTATTATTATCATTGACTTAGTTTTCTATACAGGGTTTGACGTGTAATTCCTAATAGGTCGGCAGCTTTGGTCATATTCCCATGACAGCTATCCACAACCTTTTGCACGTGTTGTTTTTCCACCTCAACAAGTGGTGCCACTTCTTTACTTTTATCTATAGCATCCTTGAGCACACGAATGAGTTCATCGTTATCCCAAGGTTTAGTAACAAAGTCGGTAGCTCCATTTTTCAATGCCCTTACAGCCAATTTCACATCAGCATAAGCTGTTATCAGCACCACGGGAATGTTTGGGTGTCTGCGGTGAATTGTCTGTAGCCAAATCATACCGTCTTGTCCTGAGTTCACCCCAAGGGAGAAGTTCATGTCAAGGAGTATCACATCTATATCTTCCTGCTGAAGAACAGTAAGGATAGTATCAGGTTTAGATAAGGTGATGATATTCTCAAATACGCCTTTAAGGCATATTTTCACGGCAGTAAGTATAGCTGGGTTGTCGTCAACAGCCAACAAGGTATTATATTTTAAGTTCATGTGTGCAAAATTATAAAAAATGTGTATGATAATCATACAATGTGCTGTGTAAAAATCATACAATCAGTGTTTCTATGGGCTAAAGAGTGCAGAATAGAAGAAAAAGACATATACTTTTGCAACAGTTTCAAAACTTTAAACGTTATCATATTATGAACTTACTATTAAAACATCATTTAATTGCCGGATGGCGAAACATTCTGAAATACAAAGTGCAGAATATCATCTCTGTTCTTTGTTTGGCTGTAGGAATCACGGTATTCTCTGTTGTGTTGTGGCTTGTTATGGCTGCATCGAATGAAATCATCGCTGATAGTTCTTGGTTAGATATAAAGTTTTATCCAAAAGAGGCTAAAGATAGTTGTCTTGAAAGCAAGAACGATGCCGAGCATATAGCATTACTTGGCAAAATGAGAACAGTAGAAGATATTTCTTATATTTCTAATCCTCGTGCTGTTTTAGGTCGTGATAAGAAATATAAAAAAAATGTCGTATTTAGGTACGTTAGCCCTAATTGGCTTGAAAAATATAATTTCCGTTCAAGCATTACTGGAAAATATTATGGTACGTTGAAGAATAAAACTGTTCTTGCAACAGACGATGCGCTTTATAGGTATGAAAAGGACTATATTAATCTTTTTGATATAGAAATTTTAGACTCCAATCGTATCCTGAAAATAAGCGATGTTGTTAATACCGACTGGAGGGCTACAGCTATTAATGAAATTCTTATAGTCAATGATTTCTCTGAGAAAATGTCGTTTGAACAATCTGAATCTCCGAAAATAAATTTGACGTATACTATAAAGGTCAAATTAAATAAAGGAGTAACTAAAGACCAATTTCAAAAAGAATTAAGCCAGACAATGCCTGATTGCGTAGTGAAAATGGTATCATTTGATTATTATAAGCAAATTTTTATTGGCTTTATAATATTATTACTGTTGGGCTCAAGTGTGCTTGTTGTTGGTCTTTCTGGTTATCTTAAAATGCAGATACAACTGCTTTTCCTTCGTAATAGGGAAATGGTTCTTCGTAGATGTAACGGTGCAGAACCCTATCAGCAGTTTGTTTTGTTAGCATTGGAGATGTTTATCATGTTCTGTTTTGTTTTGGGCGTTACTATATTATTGTCTATTGGTGTATATGATTATGCTATGCCTAAAATAGAAAAGATAAACGATTGTGTGCATATACCATTGGGTCTTGTATTCCGTATAGAAGGTTGGATATCATTTGCCACGTTTATTTTATCAGCCTTAATCTCATGGTTTTCTACTCGTAGAGTGATGCGTATGCCATTAAGTAAGTTTGTAGGCAATAATTATGTTCCCAGAACTCGATGGAGAGATGCGCTTCAGGTAATTCAGTTTTTTATTGCTTCAGTTATCTTAAGTGTCATAATAGGGGCATTTCTGTATGTTGAATATTACGGTTTGAAATTAGGAATAGAAAACGATATAAAAGTTTATAAAGATGCTTATTTTATTCCATCTCTTGATAATTATAAACTTGAAACATTACCTAATGTAAAAAAAGTTGTACGATTTGCAGAAGTTAATGGAATGTGTGTGATTGATCCTACAGCAATGAAGATGTTGGGAACAAAAAGTATTCAGCATAAGGATTTTCCTTATGTAAATTCTAATGGAGATACTCTGCGAACACTCCCAATTCTTGTTAAGCGAGAAGAAGCTGCTATGGTATGTCGTCAGCTTAATATCCCGAATAAACCATTTGTAATTAAGCCTAAGAAACAAGAAATCCCTGTTCCTAATGGGTATGTAGCTGTGGGATATGCAACATATATTGATATCTATAAGGATGCATATGGCGTTTTCTCATACTATATGGTTCGTCCTCGATTAACGTATTCTGATTTGCAGTCTATTATACAGCAAGCAAAAAAAGATAGTACCATTTATTATTGGTCTGTAATAGCATTCCCAAAAGACGGGAAGAAAGCAGAAATGTTGGATGAGATAAAAGAACTGACTAATTGCTATGACGACAGATACTATAATAGTGTTTACGTTACTTTCTTTAAAAACCTTATGTTTATAGATCTTTTACAACAGTTATGTCTTGTTTTATTCTTTATCAGTATCGTTAGTATCGTGCTTACTGTATATTCTTCTATAACTCTCGAAACCAGAGGTAGGCAAAAGGAAGTGGCTATACGTAAAGTAAACGGGGCTAAGATGCGAGATATTATTCTGCATTTTTCTCGTCCATATATTAAGACACTTGGCTTGGCTTTTGTAATGTATTTGATATGTATGTTGTTGATTGCTAGGTTGCTGTATGTCCCTTATCATATCTGTGGAGATATAATATGTTATGTAGGCATATTCTTATTTATATCTTTAGTTACCTTCCTCACCATCTGGCAAAAGATATATAAAGTGGCAAAAACTAATCCGGCAGAGATAATTCAAAACTCATAAATGCTGCACGATGTGATATAGACGGATTATAGAGGCAATATAGAGAAATTATAAAACTGATAATTATGATACAACTGAATAATATTAAGAAAGTTTATAGCATTGAAGACGTTGAAACATGGGCACTTCGTGAGGTGAACCTTGAAATTAAAAAGGGCGAGTTTGTGGCTATTATGGGACCTTCGGGATGTGGAAAGTCAACATTGCTCAACATCCTTGGATTGATTGATAATCCAACAGAAGGTACATACATGCTAAACGAACAGGATGTTAGTATGCTTAGCGAAAGCAAGCGTACTGACATTCGCAAAGGAATGATCGGTTTTGTGTTCCAGAGTTTCAACCTTATTGATGAGCTGAATGTTTATGAAAACATAGAACTGCCGTTGCTCTATATGGGCATTTCGGCAAGCGAACGAAAAAAACGGGTTGAGGCTGTTATGGAACAATTGTCAATGTCGCATCGCAGACGGCATTATCCTCGTCAGCTCTCTGGTGGACAGCAACAGCGAGTAGCCATAGCTCGTGCAATAGTTGCCCAGCCAAGCATAATTCTTGCTGATGAGCCAACAGGAAACCTCGACTCAAAAAACAGTAAGGAAGTAATGAATATGCTTCAACAGCTTCATAAGCAAGGCACAACAATAATAATGGTTACTCACTCTCTGCACGATGCAAGCTATGCAGAGAGAATAATTAATCTCTATGACGGGCAAGTGGTAGAGCAAGTAGAACTGTAGCTTTCAGATACAATATTTCCATCTTTCAATCTTTCAATATTTAAAGCGCTCCGCGCTGAGGATGGGAGAGGCTGTTAATATGTTACAAAAGAGAAACTTATTGTAACATATTAGAAAGTAATAGTGTGATAATTGAACTATTTTTGCGATGTGATTTGCTTAAATGTGAAAAACTTATCAATAAATAATTAAAACTTAAAATTCTATGACTAAAAACAAAAAGCCTTTTTCTTTTACCAATGTAATGAAAAGTGTGGTGCTTGCTGCGACTATTGTTGCTGCAATAATGCCATGCAAGGCAAGTGCACAGAACAATTTCACTATTGACGGAACAGTATCGCCTGGTTTGCGTGATGTGAAGTATTACATCTATTATTCTAACCATCCTCATGAGCTGGGCGAACTAACAGATTCTGTTGATGTAAAGCAAGGAAAGTTTAGCTATGCTGCTCATCTTGATGTTCCACGATTCATTAATCTGCGTGCCATTTTTGACGACGGATCACTCTGTTCTGCATGGGTGAACACAGTGGCTGTTCCTAATCAAACGTTAAAGCTCACTGTTAAGAATGGTTTCTTTGATGCTGATGGAAGTGAATTCTATCGACAGATGGATGAAGCTGACAAATTCTATGAAGCATGTATCAAGCCTCTAGAAGACCTTGGTGAACAGATACAGAAAGTACAGGCGATAGAGGATGAAGCAGAACGCTCACGCAAGGAAAACGAAATGTTAGAAATAGCTACTGCTGTTAATGAGAAGTATAGGGACTCTATGCTTGAATATATCAAGGAGAATAATGACAAGCCCGGTGCAATGATTCGTCTGTGTATGAGTAGTTTTCAAGACGTCTATAAATATGTTCGTAATTCTGTAAGAAAAGAGTATATTGACCCTCTCTTTGCTGAAGTGATTAAACAGATGGAAGAACAGAAAGAGCATAAGAAACAGTTGGAAGAAGTGGCAAAGGAAACATCTGAAGGCTGTATGTATAAGGATATAGAAGTGGAATATAATGGCAAAAAACAACGACTTTCCGATTATGTGGGCAAAGGGAAATATGTATTGGTTGACTTCTGGGCAAGTTGGTGTGGACCTTGCCGTAAAGAAATACCAAACTTAAAGGCTGCCGCTAAGAAATATGCCAAGAAACTCACCGTTGTAGGTGTTGCCACATGGGATAAACCAGAGGATACAAAGAAAGCGATAAAGGAACTTGGAATAGAATATCCTCAAATTCTTAATGCCCAACAAATAGGCTCTGATGCCTATGGCATAATTGGAGTCCCCGAAATACTGCTCATCTCTCCTGATGGCAAGATTGTTGCTCGTGGCTTGCGTGGCAAGCAGATTGATGACGTAATAGCTGAACAGTTGAAATAAAAAAGCGCCTTGTTAGGCGCTTTTTTTGTGCAAAACTTTAAATATTGTGTGTGGATTGTAATTACAAGTTTTGATTTATTATAAAGGCGCTGTCAATTTTTATTTAACGTAGCGTGCCTGCGCATTCCTTCGAGATTCCTCCTAAATGCCTCCGAGATGGTTTCGAGATGATTTCGCCCCGTTTTGTTAATCTTTTTTCTAAGGTAATGTTGAATCGAAGAGTTTCTGACAGACGAAAAGTAATCAATAGATTCTTTTTTATAAGCAAGAAAGAAAATGGGAGCGAAGGGAGATGTCTCATTCTGAGCCATTGTC